>Ga0307512_10002002_pt1 | contig 27099 bp, 29 predicted proteins | sample 14_EM_MG_FD_200267 | JGI IMG/M metagenome (GOLD analysis project Ga0307512, IMG submission 200267) | Populus trichocarpa ectomycorrhiza microbial communities from riparian zone in the Pacific Northwest, United States - 14_EM | ecosystem: Host-associated > Plants > Roots > Unclassified | place... | reverse complement strand
CACTCCAACTACCTGCCTATGAGCCCTCGTCTTTGTTGGATCAGGGGTACAAGTCAGATCAGGCTTCTGGGGGTCTATCGTTTCTTCGTCGGGAGTATCTTCAGGTGGTGGTGCACCAGGTACATTGCCTATGGGTAGATGAATTAGTTGACTAAGCTCATCGATGGCCATTCAGGTACATTGACTGAAGTCGAACCATGATAGCTCGGGTCAATCCCAGCCTGCAGGTGGTAAAATCTCACCAGGTAGTAGCCCTTCATTCATAGATATTGGGTGATATTGTTGATAGTGAGCCTCAAGTCGGTTCTCGTCGAATAATTTCCTTTTGCAGATAAAGCACTTGACATGTTTCTGGCGAGTGTTGACCATATTTGAGAAATGGTCACTAAACACGTATTCGGATGAATTTCGATGATGCATCAGGGGGTGATATAGAGTGTCAGCGATATTGGTTTGAAAGTGAGCTAACCAGGGTTAGCGTAACACATTCACAGCTGCATCGCACACCGCCAAATGCAGGGGGGAGGTTACTTTTGTCATCACTGCAATCACCACCATGGGGCCTTATACAACGTCATTGTGAGTCATGCCTATGCTCGAGCCTCCGAGCAGCTGATAATGAAGGTAGATTGTCATAATACAATGGATAGGTGAGTTTCCTAGCTAGCTAGCTGGATGTCCTAGCATTGATCATCGAGAACAGATAAGGCTGGTAGGATGTTTGCTTCAGTAATGATCCTTGACTGGAGCGTGGATCATGAGGAGAACTAAGATGTATAGGCAAGGAGCTCAATAGGAAGCAATCACTGTTGCTGCTCGACTCACAGGGCCTCGTATTGACTGCAGTTGCAAGGTCGTTCACCGACAACTTATGTGTAATATCCCTAGTCGCGCTAACCTTCATACGGGATATAGTTCTTGTTGGGTTCCTGGAGATATCATATCATATCCCTTCTATGACCTGTAAAGTCATCGATGCGTATGAGGGTGAGCACCTATCCAATATCCTAGTATATGAATTCGAGCATATAACAAAGAAAGGCAGGATGTGTGTGATTAAGGTTTCTTTTTCTCAAGGCCTGGGTTGGTTTCATGGATCAAAGGTGTACTGAAACACCACAGATGGTGACAACAGAATAGGATATAAGAAGCCCTTCATTCCGCCGAAGGTCACTGCTACCTGCAATATACTCAACCATACCCCAATCAATTCTATATCTCATCTCGCATCTATAGTTGTTTACCACTATCTTTGTTTAACAGAGCATGTCGAGGCAAGGATCTCCACCGAAGACAGTGAATATGGGTCCACAGGGTGGCCTATTTGGCTTGCAACAATGCGGTGACGACAATTCAGAATCACTGGATAAAAGTTCACAACATGCCACTCGCAAAGACAGTCAATTTGGGAAACACACCAATCGATATTATCCGCCGCAAGGGTACGGTTACCCTCCTTGACAGCAGCCATTTCCAGCCGCTCCGCAGTTTCATCACCAGTCTCCATTCAACACATCACACAGTTTGCAACCTGCCAGCAGCGCAAGCCAACGATATCCAAGTTATGGGCCATCGTGCCAAGGATATGACCTGCACCCTGGTGGTTATGGCCGGTCTCAAATGTTCCCCCCTCTGCGGTTCCCAGGACAAGGGCCGTTATCTCCAGGTGCACCGAGAGTGCCTCCAGGACCACCGAGAAATCATCCACTCAATCAGCCAACATCTTCCAGCTCGACTTCTCCACCTCAACCTCCTTTCGGCGCACCTGGGAGACACCCTATAAGCCTCCCGACAAAAAGATTCCAGCCGCCAGCGGAACTGCGGACAACAGATGTTGCAGGGATTGGGGACTTGCCCCCATTGCCGGAGATGTCCTACAACAACTATGATACAGCTGATGAGAGTGACGATTCGTCGGACTTGGGCGATGCAGAAGGCAAACCCTCAATTAGCCTGAAGCAAACAGAGTTCTCCTTGAAGCAATTTGCCAAAAGGATGGGGCAGGCCAACTATAGTGCATTCGACAAGTGGAAGAAAGTATGGGTGGCGGGGTTTCTCGAGAAGAAGCATCGGTCCATTATCCGGGGGCAGAACCGATTGATACAAGTTCGAGATGGACCCCTGCACTGGAAGACGGCAGTCGCAGATTTTTTGGCGACATTTGAGAACTAGCTGCCATTGTTCAATTTCGATAATGCTGAATGGATTCGCAGGCAGTGGGTGGAGATATTTTTAAAGAAATGCACAAGCGAAACTTGAGAGGCGAAGAAAAAGGGAAGGCGAGGCAACAAGCAAACGGCGATGGATTTGGGAGAGCGCACGGGCAAACAGGCCAGATGTAACCTCCCAGAGTTGTGAAATACAACGTTCAGGGGTATGATTCACTGGGTGTCGAATGGCAAGGATATGGTTCTAGCCCCCAAACAACTCCAAGCCTCGTATACAGATGTGAGGCACTGAGAGGAGTTGGTTGATTTCATCGACAAAAATGGCGGCCCGAAAGAGCCATACATTCTCACATCAATGTTCAAGTGCACCTTGGAGCAGGACGAATTGGAAGAAGAGTATATGGGAATATATAAACATGGGCAAATGATCAAAGACCAGATATATGGCCAGATTTCGTACAACTGTTGCCTTTCAAATGCTTTCAAGTTGAAACTTGGACATAATGTGAAGATATTTGTGGTACAAATGATGAGAGCGACAGGGAAGGAGATTGCCGAGCACGTAATTAGGCCGACAAAGGTAATCCGCGCTAGCCGTGTTATGGCTACACGTGAGTGACTACTAATTAGTGTTAGCAAGGGTTCCGGGTTAGGGTTGGGACCGGAACCGAACCGTTGCAACAGTTTTTACCACACGCAAACCCGGACCATTGCAATTGGGCCGGTTTTATCACAAAAAACCCGGCATTTCAACCTCACAACTTTGGCTCCAATTAAGTATTTGAGTTCTGATTGTATTGTGACATGATCAGTACGTAGATTGTGCAGTTTTACGACCTCTTTCACCTCCCGCTTTTAGATATGCGATCCGACCGATATTCGTGGAGTCGTGATTGATAACCCGCAAATGTTGCTTAGAATTGGCCCATATTTTGCACCCACTCAACGAATATCAGTCGGATCGCAAATCTGAATGCTGGAGGTGAAAGAGCTCATAATTCTGCATAATCTACATACTGATCATGTTGCAGTACGATCAGAACTCACATACTTAATTGGAGCCAAACCAGTAGGAACAGTAAATTTGGAACCGCGGTTCGGTTCCAACCCGGCCAAATACCCGCGGTTCTATGTCTGGGCCGGGTACCAACCCTCGAAGACAAATGTGGTTCGGGTTTTTGGCTGGTTCTGAAACCAAACCGAACCTAACCGCAGGTCACAACCCAGACCGCTGGCGGGTTACCCGGACCTGTTGCTAACACTACTGCTAATCATTAGACTTAGACATTGGAAGGTTCTGAAGAGGGTGGAAGAGAGGGAGAAGAGAAGGGAGACGAGGATGGTGGGCACGAGAATGATAATTGTATTAATGTAAGTTCTGATTGAAAGAATAGAATTGATTATATTCCATCCACATGTATGCGTTCAAATGGTTACTTCTCTGTGAAATTTCCCAACACTGAGATGAATTTCAGGAGCACCGGAATATGGGCTGATCTGCCCAGCTTACATCCGAGCAACTGAACGAGATCATTGAGGACGTAAAGAACACAGACAAAAGTGCAAGGGAGGTTCAGGAGCAAGTGGAGGATGGTGAGGAGGTCCTCGATCCAGAAAATACAAGCTCAGTACTGAATACGGTATTCAATACAATCAACAACGAATTTGAACACGAGTGTCTTGGTGAAGCAGTCAGGCTGCTGAATGCGCTTCCTATTTGCCAATTAACAGATGACCGTGTTCCAGGCCGCAAGTATTCAATTCTAGGCCTGCCCGGGACTAAGTTTTTGGCGCACCAGGTTTTGGCCATCTGGTTCATCGTGAGGAGATGGGTTTGGGATGCTGATATGCCAGGAGCACTAGTGGTGGATGAAATGGGACTTGGAAAGACATTCACCTCGGTTGCAGCGGCAATGCTTTGCGAATTGGTGAGTGAGAAAGTCGTAATGGGGTTGCCACTGTCCATTTTATGCGGGAATACCCTTGAAGAGGGGTGGATATTGGCGCACAACAACTTTCCCGGCATTGTCGGTGAAGAGCGGGAGTGGTATTCGCTCCAGAGATTGAATTCTGTGCCCTGCCGCCTGTTGGAGATCCAGTCAACACCACCTCACAGGGATCCAGCACTGATCTCAGCCCTTGAACCAATCCTGGTGGTAACAATGCCCGGATTGGCTGAGACCTTCAAAAGTGTCATCGACGCGATGACACATGGAACCGAATTCAAACTGGTCAACTTATTGCATGCCGAAAATGCGAATCTCACCGACAATGATCTGAACACCAGTATTGACGAGCCAGAAAACTGATGGAATATCCACCTTGTGTCGTATGATACCTTAACATCCAGAGCGATACCATCAAGTAATGGCCAACTCTCCTACTGTGCATGGAGTTTTGGGATTTTTGATGAGTCCCATCGGTATAAGACTAAAAACACTGTGGGCTGGCAAATTGCGATGAATGCGAAAATTGGATTCAAACTTCAAGTCACAGCTACACCGGGATTCCATTCACTCTGTGACTGGTTCTTTCAGACAATGTGGCTGTTTTCAGGTGCGCCTGAAGATCCAGAGGATGATACTGTGATGGAAAAGCATGGTGCTGAGGAATTGTATTCCGCTGTGAAGAGTTTGATGCATGCTATCCAGACTAAAGACGAAGAAGCTCAACAGCATGCGGCGCACCGGAAGATTCAGATTGCAAAGCCATGGACGATCAGGCGGTGGTCAGAATCACAACTCGCCAATGGAAAACATCTCGTCCGGATACCAAAGGAGAAAGCACACCTCATTGATCTCGAGTGGACTGAGGTAGAGCATGCACATCTGAAGAACCTGGTGGAGAGGTACACTTTGCGGGGTGCTTCTGGAGCATGGAGGGTTCATAGATGGCAGCTAGCATGTTTCTCGTTGGTGTGGGGAGACACCAAGGATCGCAACGACGTTTCTTGATTATGGCACGATGAATGGCCACTCGATACGTGGGTGGAATCTCCGATTTTCCGATGGCTGAGAGAGACATTTTTGCCAATGCTTGTCAAGGAACCTGCAGAGTATCCCGAACCTGTCCAAGATGATGCATCAAGAGAGATGCTGCTTCCAGAAGAGGGAAACGAAAATGCACCGCCCAGTGCACCTCCTCCACAAAAGGCAGTGCTATTTTGTCCTCTTCCTGGCAAAGTTCGTCATTTGAAGTGGTCGCTGACAAAGTTTTTTGCGCTTAGTGTGGATATATTCGACACGTATGCCGAAATGGGCAATGATCAATGCACAGAAATGTAGCTCAAATTCCAGGATTCACGAAATCCCTCTCTATTCATAACCACACCCAAAGTGGGCGGGACAGGCCTGAATCATACAGCTGCAAATCATGCAGTAATAACTCAGAAATTTTGGGTATTGAATGAGCAGCGGCCGGCATTTGCACGAGTTGTACGGCTAGGGCAAGTCCAAGTACCACACGCATGGTTACTGAATACAGGTCCTGGTGGCTCCGATAACCATGCAAGTGATCTCTACCAACAATCTGGAGTTGCGTAAATGAGAGTCCCGCATAGCTTGATGAGTCGACCTAACATCACGACGTCAATGATATACCGCATTCTGGTGGCTCGTGAGGGCCATACGAAGAGGCTGACAGAGAATGGAGACAGGTTGCAGTCTGATGAACCGTTAATGTTAGAGTGTTAGACGCTTCATCAAGGTATGCCTCTTTAGACATTCAAGCAACACATAATCTTCTTAACTGATACAAATAGTCAAAAAGGTCATTTTTAAGGGACACTATACTGGAGAGATGAATCTTTCTCTCTTCAATGTTGAAGTGAATCAAAGTTCTGATGTTGGAATTGTTGTATCTTGAATCAGAAATGGCTAGAGTGGGATTTCATTGGCATTGTTGTTTATTATGAATGGCTAGAGTGGGATTTCATTGGCGTTCTTGTTTATTATTCATGACCATGTACGATGAAGTCAATTGATACGCGACATAAGAAGTTCCTCCGGCTGACCTATTCCATGATCAATGGCATGAGTCGAATCTTGAGAATGATGCAGCAAAGGGCTTCAATCAATCGTTGGTCGCGAATTTGAGGTGCACCGGAAGCCTGAAGCCACGACCGTATTTCAAATGAAAAAGCAAAATTCATTCGCTTTCCGGTGCGCCGGAGTCTCTGTGGCAAATGTCATATGATTCGTGATGACAGATTGAGCACTGCATATCTGCCAATCATATTTAGCAATAAGACAGTCTAGGTGTTATTGAAGTACCTATGTCTGAGTATGAGACACGGCTCGCATATTTGTGGCAAAGTAGGAGCTTTTGCACCCATATGATCGAAGTTAAGGTGCACCAGAGAATCCTGGGCATATCTTCATGACAGATCCAGCAATGCATATTCGCCAATCCCATTTGGCAATCAAAACAGACTAGGCGATATTGAGCACTTGAGTCAAAATATGAGACATAGGTTCACATATTCGTGGCAAATCCGCAGCGTTTGCTGGCATACGATTGAAGTTCTGGCACACCTCTGATCTGCATCCCAGACAGTCGGAAGCTGAGACAGGGCTCGGGTGTTCTTGGCTCAAATGCCGCTTTCGCTGCCGAGGTTTTCTTGGCTATGATTGAAGATCATTCACAACTGAGATCTTCAATTCTGTCCAGAATGAGCATCTTGGATATGTATGAAGCCAACTTTGACAAGCTGCGAGTCATTATGGATGTTATCATTCCAGCCCAGGCACGCCTCAAGAGCGACAAATCAGCCACCGAAGCGCATGTACTTCGACTTTGAAATAGTCGACCCAGTGCACACAGGTCTATCATGACACTTCACCTTCAGGTGCAGGCGGCTCATTCTGCTCCACGCCTGCTAAGATATGAACCTATGCTTGATCAGTATGTTGAAGGCCACCACTAACATGCCTTGAACTGTCAGCTCCGTGACAACAGTTCGTTGGAGGAAGATGCCACAGCGCAACTAACCCATCAATGCACAAGCCCGGCCAATTAGTAACCCCATTTAACTCGATATTGACTAAGTAGTATGTTTGGACCAATGCTTCCAAATCCTAAAATAGCTTCTGCAAGTTGGGGCTCTGTCAAAAGAGCTGTGGAAGCTTGAGAGCGAGAACCTCAAAAGACTGATTCTGCTCAGCGACTCTGCAAGATGGCCGGCAACTCCCGCTCACCCATGTACCCCATGTACTCAAAGAGGCCTAAGTTCTCAAATCTTTGAATCAAGACTTAACTGCATCAGCAACAACTCTAGTTTCCGTCAGAAACACCCGGGTGTTCCAGACGGCTCTGACGGCTCTGACGGAACCTCGTACGCTCTGACAGAGAATTACCTGCTACCTGTCGGCCAGGCAATGGGTCGCGTTGCATACGTATTCCTTTACTTTGTGGTGACGTTTACGCACCATCAGAAGGACACGTGTGTTACATTCTTCGCAGGGGCTGCAGTTATGCTGAAGCCATTTACACAACGCCTGCCGATGTTGAATCATAGCTACTAATCGTTCAACGATTTTCAAAACTTATGCATTCAGTTTGTATTCTCATCTATGTATCTATGTATCTATATAGCTACCTATCTACACACGGTATGTCTGCACTAGCAGCACACGGTGATTGCAAGCTATTCGAGGTGCGCCTGAAGATGACGACGAATATGTACTCCCCGTCGCTCAGTCCACCTCCGTTACCCCTGTATCTCCGTACACCCACCGTCACTCATTGACGATGTACTTGGAGTGCGTGATTGAGCCAGTTTGGAGATGCACTTTGAGGCCGTGATTGAGCCAGTTTGGAGATGCAATTGGAGACCGAGATTGAGTGAACTCAGAGATGCACTTGGAGGCCATGATTGAGCGAGGTTGGAGATGCACTTTGAGGCCATGATCGAGTGAACTTAGAGATGCACTCCGAGGCCATAATTGAGCGAGTTTGGAGATGCCCTTGGAGGGTGAGGGCGAGTGAACTCAAAAATGCACTGTGAGGCCATGATCGAGCGAGTGTGGAGATGCAATTGGAGACCGAGATGGAGTGAACTCAGAGATGCACTGGGAGGCCGTAATCGAGCGAGTTTGGTCATGCACTTGGAGGCCGAGATCGAGTGAACTCAGAGATGCACTCCACGCTGTGATCCCGCGAGTTTAAAGATGCACTTGCAGTAGGCTATGATCGAGGGAGATTAGAGGAGTACTTGGAGGTGGTCAATCTAGAGGCAGTAGATGGGAAGCGCGCCAGGTGTTGAGACTCTATTCATCGGTTAGTTAACTCGAAACCGCGGGAATGGGCTCTTATGAAATCCTGAAAATGAAGGGACAACAGACAATCTTTGGTGTATGCTGTACTCGGTGTATGCTGTACTCGGTGTATGCTGTACTCGGTGTCAACTCATGATCATGTCATGGAGAGATAGAGAGGGATGACTTAACTTTGTGTTCTGCGATGATGGTTGAGTTGTGGACGAGAAAGAGAGAGATGGGGGATTAAGATGAGAATGATATGGAGGATACGAGCGGATATGAGAAATCAGGGGTACGACTTGCCTGAATGGGTTGGGAAGACATCGTATCGGTGTCATTACACACCGGATCGGGACTCGTACCTGCCGTATCGCGGATGGTCAACTGACTCGCACACAAAGTGCTCTAAGTCCCGGTTTCTCATGATGATTTCCCCCATCTCCTTTGATCTCTCTCATTCTTGTGCTCAACTGTACCATCACCTAAGAACACAAAGGTAAGTCATTCCTCTCTATCTCTCCATGCCATAATCATGAGTTAACACAGAGTACAGCATACACCAAGTACAGCATCATCCCAAGATCAACAATGTCCCGCTCCCAGCCAGTTTCTCATCTCTCGGCGGAGTACTCAACTCTCTACACTCCCACAATTACAAGTTAACCAATGAATAGAGTCTCAGCTGCGGTCACGCCTCCCTCCAAATCGACCGCCTCCAAGTACTCCTCCAATCTCGCTCGATCATAGCCTGCAAGTGCATCTCCAAACGCGCTCGATCACAGCCTCCAAGTGTATCACCAGACTCGCTTGATTACGGCCTGCAAGTTTGCACGATCATCGCCTCCAAGTGCATCTCCAAACTCGCTCGATCCTGGCCTCCAAGTGCATCTCTGAGTTCACTCGATCTCAGTCTCCAAGTGCATATCCAAACTTGCTCAATCACGGCCTCCAAGTGCATCTCTGAGTTCACTCGATCTACGTCTCCAAGTGCATCTCAAAGATGCTCAATTAAGTACATCTTCAAGGAGCGACGGCGGTTGTATGGAGACACAGGGGTAACGGAGGTGGACAGAGTGATGGGGAGTATATATTCGGCAGACCCCGGAGTAGATAGACATCATCTCATTTCCATCTCCTCTTATCATTCAATGAAAATTCACACTCTATCTTTCCCAACTTTTGGTCTCACTCGCTGTGTCCAAGATTTCGTGGATCCGCGCAATTGCATGGATCCTCACAGCCGGGTAGTATCATATCTTCTCACCTTCCTCCACTCCTTGAGCTTAATGTAGAAGGAACGTGAGGAGATATTTTCAAAGCGTAACCCATTGCAATCCCGATGCAAACGTGTACCCAATGAACCCATTCTGACGTATGGTCACAGTTGGCCACAACGCCAGAGTGTTTGTTTGAAATAGGAGACAGACAGAGCGAGAAGAAATTACGAAACGGCAATCGGTGGGAGATATGCAATCCGACGCGTGGTATTGCCGCCGGGCGAGGAGTAATCCGCCACCAGGGTGTCTCTGAGGGATCTGAAGGAGCGCGTCCACTCTGATGGAGCCATTCCGCCCGGACGGATATGTTTTTTGCTGATGTGTACTATTTTGACTAAATGTATGTTTGGGCTGCCAAAACCCGTATCCGAAAATAGATTATGTGGATCAAGTTCCATTGAGAGAAGCTCCAACAGAGAGAATCTTGACAGTTCGAGTTATGAGAAGACAGGTACGAAGAGTGCAATCAACTGTCACAGTCAGGCGAGCCTGCAATCCTCAGCTATTGAATCCAAGCATAACCTTTTGAACTTCAGTGCACCTCAATTCCCCGGAACTGCATGCATGCAACCATCATTCCTCTGTCCGCCGTGACATGTCGTCTCACTTGCATGCAACCATCATTCCCCTGCCCGCCGTGACATGACGTCTCACTATACATTCATACCATTGTAGAATATTGCATTCAACCCCAATATTTATTTTGAGTCAACATTGTAGTTGCGAGATTCATAATGAATGTGTGATTTAACGGTGTGCGATTTACCAGATATTAGGCGCAAAATCAGAATGTGAGTGTGAATTTATGACCCATTTGTTAGCAATCTTGGCATTGATGAGTGCTTGAAACATTAAGATTACCCGTGAATCATCCATCGTACATTACCATTCATTCTGTATGGCTGTATCTCTCCTTTGTGTACCAAATTCTTGCCCTCTTCCATTGACTACTGCAACATTGTTGTGAAGGCTATTCTGCAGACATGGCCCAGATGAACGCATGAAAGGGACATTATGCTTATGATATTGCCTTATCGACCACTAACTTAGCTGCAGCATCCTATTACAATAGAATATCGTGAAAATACATGTGTCCTTCTGGCAGATATACCACATATGGAGATTCATATTTCTCCTAACTCAATCACAAACTTCAGTATGAACCCTTGCAACTCAGCCAGCACTCACAAGGTCCCAACCAAATCTATCGAGTTCCGCAGATTCTCAATGCTGCACCAATTTCTATGCTATGCGGTCACCACAAATGCTCGAACTTTCACGCATAATGACTACGTTTAGAGGAGTCATAAGCAGGGGCTCATGTTTTCATTCAGGTTCTCAGTGCTCAGTTTGTGGCCAGCACCAAGGGTTAGTTGATGTCGCGAGTGATCTTCCGGTGCATCTGGTTCTATTCTCTATCTGCGTTGACTTTAGCCAACCTCCAATTCTTGCATCCGTACAGAGTGTTGTTCATAGGAGTTGCTAACATTCGGCATTAGGAATCCATCTATTAGGTTGCTCCTGACAATATCCAGAATCGCAACACGGACTGCTGTCCTCGATATGAGTATAAACTGTTGAAGTCATCTCTCCAGAACCCTTTCAAGGCACGCCTCGAATTGCATCCTCCTCGACTATGTGCTGATTCTTGCGCCATTTATTCCGTTATTGTATTGCACTTAATCTTATATTTCTTGCTTTTACACTCTCTCCCACATTCTCCAACTTTAGATCTGTGTTACAGCAAATGGAACCTACGCCCAGCCAGGTGAGAAATCACTATTTACAGAAGAATCAAGAAGCATGCCCAGAGAGAGCACTCGCATTCAAGAAAGCAACCAATCTTCATTGTCCATCAAATGTTTGCCTCCCTATTATTTTCCTTCGTGCCTCGTATTGCGGATGACTAATATACCCGATTTCATTAATTTATCAGGATGACAAGACCGATCAGGAGATCGATGATGACGACAGTGATGACACCGGAGAGTCCACCATATCATCCGACATCGAAGAAGACGATTTGGATCATCAACAGGAGGTCCTTCATCTAGGTCAGGCGTGCCAGGACAAGGCATTACGCACTACAAGGGTTCCACTGCCAAAGAAACGAAGCCGTGTCGATACTGTCATTGCACGCCCTCCGCTTCCAAATTCCCGAAATCTACCTGCGGCAATGGCACCACCACTGCTCAAGTGCCAAAAGTCATCCCTCCTCAACAAATTATCCGAGTCTGACCGTGCACCATCCGCCTGGGCACTGGTGCTTCCCAACAAGTCTAGTGGAGACCAGAATCTCCCACAACCCAAAGCCAGTAGTGATCAGAACGTTCCCCAACACCAAAAGGGCACTTTTGAGGTAGCGAAAAGGTTCATGGAGGCAATCGTATTCACAAAGAATCCTTGGCCAATAAGATCCGATGACAAGTACTCGATGGTTGAAGAAGCTTGGAAACTAGTTATTGAAGCCCAGGATCGTCAGCGGGCAGTAGCAGGTGCACCAGTAGGTACAGCATCTGTGTGTCAATTGCCCGGTGGTCCATCTCTCAAAATAGATCTGCAAACACTAGAAGCTGTAAGTCTTGAATTCTGTTTAATGCTCCTCTATCAGACTTACGGATATTGACTAACCCCAAAAATATACATAGTTGAAACTGAAGATTAGTACCATTCGAGGACTGTTGGCCGATGGGGCACGTCGAACTGTTGTCCGATGTTACCGGTTGGTTGTGGGCTCTGAGACTGAGCTTCGGATCAAGGTTAAGGAGCTCCTGTTTGATGATGCTTACCTCTCCAACGTCGTCGATGATAAGAAGTCATGGTTCACCCGAATGGAAGTGCTTGATCTCATTTACCACCAATTTTTCTTCACCGACAATAGCTTGGGGCGCCAGCCAACAACATCCCAGTATTTTCAACCTCTTGCTCCTCAGACTTTAGCACTGGCAGCCGCAGCTATTCATTGTGCGCTGTCTGAATACGCCAGTGGAAAGAAGGCCATGGTTATGTTTTCTCAAGATGAATATCGAGGTACATTTGGCCAATCCCCTGTGATCAATTTTACTCTTGAAGCTACTACACAATCAATCACATATCAGCGGCCACATCACACCCCGCCCCCCCCCCCTGCGGCGCAACTCCACTGGAATAGGCGCTTCTCAATCCTCGTCGGAGCTCCTCAGCCTAGATTGAACCTCTTGTATCTCATTCTGCAATCAATTCCTCCTCTCAGCGCTCCTCTATCCCATTCCGCACTCTAGACCCCCTTATCTGCACTCCTCAGCCCGGGATGGGAGCTCTTCAATTCCAACCGGCGCTCCTATGATGCATTCCACACACCTTACCGCACCCCTTTTCGGTGCTCCTCCTCAATCGCATCGGTGCTCCGCTCTGCCTGGATTGGCTCTCCTGTATTTCATTCCGCACTCCTTAACCCACCCTCTTTCAGCGCTCCACAATTTCATTCCGCACTCCTACACCCTCCTCTTTCGGCCCACCTCAGCTTGAACTTGATGCTCTTCTTTTTCATTGCGCGCTTCTCCAACCCCGTTTGTGGTACTCCTCTTTTCCACACAAAACTCCCCATCTGGCGCTCCTCTTTTCCCCTGCTAGTTGTTCCCATTTTTCATCCGAATGTATCATATTGCCTCTCATACCCCCATTTAGGTTCGCAGCAAGCTAACATCTCATTACACCTGTGTTAGATATCACAAATCGAGCCAAACGACATTGGAATTCCATTTCATCCACTCGCCAGGAACGCAGAATCAGCAAATACAAGGAGCACCTTCAGCTTCTTTGCGCCGTTAATGAATTGTGTGTTCCTGCGTTCGTTGGCCCTGATGAGATGGGAGATGCAGTGGATGACATCAACACCATGTTTGATTGATATTTTTCTATCGCTTAGTTGGGTTATTGTTTCAGTGTACCTTGGTTTATGTTTGAATCTCTCGCCTTTTTCTTTCATTTCCTTAATGTAGCGAGGCACAAAATACAATGTTGAAGCAGAGGATGGCTAGTATGATTCAGAAGTGATAATGAACAATAATCCATGCATCATATTCGCTGTTGAGGGAAGTCGATTGCTCATGTACATGCGAAGAGTCTCAGTTGACTTCTGCAGTCCTCCGAATAATTATCTGTACAAACCCAGGCATCTCTCAGAGTGTGTTTGTGATTCCTGCGTTGGTTCGGCGACACGCCCAGGTGCACCAAAGTTCTCTCTGGCGCTCCGACGTGCTTCTAAACTTATCACAATCACTCCGATCATACTCCTGTATCAGTCATCAGAGATCTCAGTTACTCCTGTACCGGTCGTCAGAGATCGCAGTTACTCTGAAGGCCTGCCGGAATACCTTCCTAGGGTCTGATACTCTCCTGAAATCGACGCTTCTAAGTTTACACTCCACATCCTCTCAGACACTCCTGGAGTCTTCCAGAGACTAAAATACATTGTGCTGATGAATATTTGGACAGCTTCTGTCAAGCTAACTTCACGGCAAAGAACAAGTCTTCCTTCCATGGAGTGTTTTTCTTAGCCAAAGCTCGCATCACGCAGTCCATGTGATCGAACATATCATTGTACTCTGTGATAATGTGATGCAATGTGACTGTATGCCTCTTCGACATCCACAGGGTCCAATATCCAAATTGCCTCAACACTTCGATGACATACTTCACAATGGTGCATTCATCTTGAGTTGTGACAAGTGGCCGGTAATCGCTGTATTGTGGGTTTCTAAGCCTCTCGGGTGTGGATTCACGTAATCGGAAGGCGGGCTCGAGCAACTCCAGGGTCGAATTCCAACGGGTCTTCACGTCCATAATCAGAAGTACCGCGATGCCCACGTTGGCTTTTTGACAGTCAATGAACTCGTTTCGACGACCAGGTGTCAATGTGATCAATACAGCAAGCATTCTCTGCTATATGAAGGTCAGTTTCAGCAGTTTCAAAATATCATGAAATATACGTACTTTCTCAATTATCTTTGCTAAACCTGGTTTCATGGCCAACACCTTATTGATTCTAGTGTTGCCCTCTTTTCGAAGCCTTTGAATCTTCCCAATGTCTACGCTTTCATTCACTCCAAATTGCTGATCGCGCTCATGGGCTTCCCAAGACTTGGTGCGGCCTTTGACACTGAGACTGCTCATGAATGCACCTAATGCCAGCAGTATGACGTGCGCCATGCAAGGTATGTGGTTCCTCAATGCAGGCCACTCGATTCCAGAGGCCTCAAGTGTTGATTGCAGCTCGCGTGTCATCGAGTAATTTGAGAAGGCATTATCAGGTGTAATTCCAAGCAAACGGCCATCGGTAAGCTCAAAACGATCAAGAACGACCTTCAAATGTACGGCTAGCCTTGCTCCAATGTGTTGGCCCTTGACCTATCATCCTTAATCAGCTTTCGAAACATGAAAAGAACAGGCAATCAACCTCATTGAACGCGAGTTGAACTTCACGCAATGCCAATTTTCGATCCATATAGTAACCAATGACCGACGTTATGGCTAGTTTGTTCATTGATGTCCATCCGTCCAGAGCATAACTAACTTTATTTCATGACGGCAATTGCTTCTTAATTGCATCCACGGTCAGTGCATAGTCCCTCCGGCAAATGTTGCTAAGGGTCGTAGCAGACGGCAGCACTATGTCTTCGCGTAATGCCTTATAAGACAGTCGTAGCTCGAAATTTGATATCGCATTCCATGGAATGTGAGCCGAAACAAATCCTAACATGAGGTAGCAATTCCACATGTCTTGGTGAATTTTGGAAGTTTCAAAGTCTTTATCAGCCAGTTTGGAACGTTTTGTCTGTCATTTCGGTCAATATAGATCCACCTGGATGTCAAATATGATCATCCTCTGCGAACTTACTATTGTGATTCCTCGACTTCCTTGCCTCGTCAGGATGGACAAAGCTGTTTCATCAACTGTCAAACTGGTCAATTCAGTGACCTCTGACTCTGTTAATTCGTTTAACTTTGCAATGTGAGCTTTTGCCAGCAAGTGTTTCCCCATTGAGCTGGTCCCATGTTCTGATGGATGGCAAAGAACTTGATGACAGACAATACATATGATGCCAGGGCTGCCAGTCTCCTCAATTCCGCAGTGTAAATAGAATTGCCACGAAGGCGCATGTCGAGAATTATTCCAAGCAATAGGCAGCTTCGAGTCCACAATGATTGAAGCCCACCAAGCATCGAAGATGATTTGTACGGCAAGGTCGCTCAAATCACGAATGAAGACACAATCATTTTTCGAAGAGATCATAACCACGAGCAATGAGATGTTCAAAGATTTTCAATCCGACATGGCGCTAGGAATTAGACAACTGGGTAATTGGACTTGAAAGACTGCCAAAAGTAACAATACAGCAAAGCACACTGCGGGTTCTTCACTATTGACACTACTGCTACAAGTAAAAAAATCAGATCTGTAAGACATTGCATGCATAGTTGTGAAGTTGTATACAAGGTTAGATTGCGAAGACTGACAGCGTAAAACTTGATTTAGGAACAGCACAATGCAATTCATCGCTGTGAAGTGTTCTGAGCCTCCACAAAAACTGTTGATGCTCTGCTGGCGCTCAATTGTAGGAGGCGGACGCGATATTGTCACTAGCATTTTTACCAATAAAGGCTGCCGATGTGTTCATTGTGGGTTACCTACGTTCCATTGCCGTTAGATTATCGAAACCGCAACATCAAAAATCATTGACGCTCATGTTGGGACATGGTAACGATCTTGTCGTAAGCATTTTTGCCTAGAAAATCAGCCGATAGTTTGATTATGGATCAAAGTAGTCTCATAGTCCATTGACATTCCAAGATGCAAGGCCTAAAATCGTTGACGCTCCGTTGATGCTCATTTCTAGGGCATAGTGACGAGGTCGTCGGAAGCATTTTTACTTAGAAAGGTAGGTGATAGTTCAATTATGGATTACAGTAGTCTTATAGCCCCTTGATATTCCAAGATGCAAGGCCTAAAATCGTCGACGCTCCGTTGATGCTCATTTCTAGGGCATTGTGATGAGGTCATTGAAAGCATTTTTGCCTAGAAAGGCGGCCGATAGTTCGATTATGCATCAAAGTAGTCTCATAGCCTGTTGATATTCCAAGACGCAAGGCCAAAAATCGTTGACGCTCCGTTGACGCTCATTTTTAGGGCATAGTGACGAAGTCGTTGAACGCAATTTTGCCTAGAAAGCCGGCCGATAGTTTGATTATGGCCTAATGTCGCCGCACAGCCGTTGTATTTTCCAAGATGCAAGGCCAGAAGTCGTTGATGCTCCGTTGACGCTCATGTCTAGGACATAGTAGCGATGTTGTCGCCACCATTGTTGAATTGAAAGGTGGGCTATAGTTCCATTATGAATGAACATTGCAGCGAAACCATCTGGATTCTCCATGATGCAATGCCAAAAATCATTGACGCTCCGTTGACGCTCACCTTTGAGCTCACCTTGGAGACATACTAACAGCCATTGGGTGCTCAACAATTGTGCATAAGATCCATACAGTCTTTTTTGGCAGCCAGTATACCGTTTCCATGGATTATCATTTGAATCCAATATCTTCGAGACATCCTAGTTTCGGAGCCACCACTGTTCACGTCATTTGCATGATGAATGACGTAAGTACATCGCATTTCAGCGCTTTCGGCTGGCAATTTGCCACATGAAAATCCATGCACTAGTTGTAGATTTCTATACTGCAAGGTCCTCACCATGCCTTATCCAGCACACTCTCCTCGATTTCCATGATGTACCATAAGCAATTTTCGTTTTTTTGACCATGTGCGGGAGGTCTGAGCAGAGAGTTATGTAGTTGACTGCATGGATCCATGCAGACTATCGGCTGTCATTCATCCAGGTTTTGGATGTGCTTTGACCGCTCCTTCTATGAGTCGTATGACATCACTGACTTAAACTTTGTTAGTAAATTTTGTCTCAAATTTGGGTTTTGTTTTATCATTTAACCGTAACAGGCAACACCATATACCGTTCATTGTTCGTCAATCAACTTGATTTGGTGTTGAGCACATTTGCATGGCCCGTACGACCCTTGCACACACACTGACGAATAATCTTGTCTCACAATTTGGTCACTGAAATGCAGAAAAAGCTGACACGTAACAATGTAGGTACAAATTGCTTTTACTCGAGATACATCGTCAAAAATACCTATTTGGCTATCTATGCCTCCTGTGACGCAGAACCCGTCACCATGTCTTCGTCCGAATCCGATTTCTTTATGGTAATTAGCTAGCAACGCTAAACGCTGGGGTAAATGCTCACGGGTTGAACAGGCGTCGCAATATCCCTCTGTGACAAATTGGGCACCGCATCAGGCATGAGATACTATGTGATTGTCGGCCTGAGATTTCTCCGAACCCAGCCTCATTTGACTACTTCCCTGTCGAGACGTCACTTGCGGCATTTGGGATTGTCCGGGGACAATATCTAGAACTTGCATAAGCTCTCCAAATGCTGTCAGTGATGGTGTGGCTGCTGTCATGTCCTTTTGAGGCCGCACAACTACCGGAACCTTCAGTTCGGTCGTCCCGTACTTCATATCTCTCTCACGGAAGTAGTCGGCTGCGTCCCCCCATCCTAGTTGTGTCAGTTCGTCAAGGCTCATCTGCTTCTGCTGAAAGCTCTCCATGCGGTGCTGTCCCGTTTTGGAGATTGTGCCCATCACCCAGCCAGGTTCATCATCTTCACTCAGTATACCAAACTCTGTATCTTCCTTATCATCATCCTCGTCATCCCCATCCTCCTCATTTTCGGAACTTGCAAGATCGCTCAAACTGTCTCTGATAGCATTCAACATCGCCTCGAATGCTGTTTCAGCCTTTGTGGTTGTCGATCGTGCCGTTTCAACATTCCTGATATGTTCCTGCTCTTGAATTATCGCTGTCTCTGCGTCTTGAACTCGCTTTCTTGTTACTGCGGTCTATCTATCCAGATAATCCTCGATCCATTTCTCATTTTCTTCGTTGCTTCAAAAGTGCGTTTCCCGTCTTTTCTCCACCGAAAGCTTCTTTTCAGATCGAAAGCTGCGCAATGCTCCCAACGCTCGGACCCTTTCTGCCTCCAAGCCACTCTTTCCTTTATTCGCTTGATGACGTCGTCGTGTGGATTTCTTCGTCAATTTGCCATATTTGCCCGCCGGAAGTGGCGAAAGGTTCTTTTTCGGAGCATTCACCATTGTATCTCGTGTTGAACTTGTTGTTGGGCAAGATGTTGGATATTGCAAGATATAGACCACATGGAGGCAAGCTGCGTCTTTTATGTCAAGGTTGGTAGGTTTCATCAATTAGAACAAAGCAAAATCAGCGTTTTGACCGTCACTTCATTGGGAATAGTCATGCTAACTGTACATTAAGACTTGATGGTTAGCGTGTGATTCATGTAAGATCCTTGCGATGTCTTGAGACAAACATCACCAGACGTCCTTTCCGTCAAAAAATGTCCTTTTTATGTCTATCAAAAATGAGATATCCGCTGTCATTCATGGTGGTATATCTCTGCAAACAAACAAACAACATTGGACCGACTTACTGCAAATTGCGGGACTGTTGGAATCCCCTGCAGCTATATCCAGTGCAGCTATACACAGCCGGATTCAGCTTGAATTGAAGGTGCCAGTTGGCTGTCACTCGTTCCATTTTGACTTGTAGCTGACTATATAATCTTCAGGACTTCCCACTTCTTTTTGTGATCATCTTCCTCACCATTCCACAATAGCAAGTAATGGCTCCAGAAATACCTCAACCAGGTGCGATTGAAGCCAAATCAAGCCGAACTACAGGCGCTTCAAACAATGTGCCACCCAGTGAGACACAGCAGCAACGCAGACACCAGGTAGTTCGCTGCGACGCTGCAATTGTAGCCTCTGAAAATATAACCCATGACGCACATTTGAAAATAGTAGGTAAAACTGGAAGCATCAAGAATAAGAAGCAGCATGTAATCGGATGTGAGTCTATCCATATCGATGAAGACGACGGTCAACTATCAGTATGACGCACAACTGAGGTACGTAGAGAGCTACGTGACGAATTCATCGCTGCCCGTACCGGGAAACCTCTATGGTCGACCAAGGCATTCGTCCACACAGTCTGCGAAATTGAACATCACGATGTTGTCAGTTCCGGGATTTTCCCAGACAAATTTGGAGATAAACGTCCCCGGGAATGGACGAAACAGGCTGTAAAGACATTAGAGGAGGCTACGGAGTCGTATCTGGTTGAGGTAACAGCTGATTCTCACTCTAGAAGCAGCAACTAATTTCTTATAGGTTTTCAACATGTCAGCTACTATGGCAAGACAAGGAGGTCGGGTACAGCTTGAACAGTCCGACATGCGTCTTGCCTTGAATATGGCCAAAATGGCTAAAATATGGTTTTTGCACGCCGCGATTGAGGAAACGCAACAACCAATGAAGAAACCACACGCCGAGGTTCGAGAAAGGAAGAAGCGGGGTGTTGTGTTTCCCGGGCATAACAAGGTGAAGGCTGCAATAGGAAGACACCCGGCATTGGTTCGCAAAAATCAAACGGACGGCTGTCTTCCTCGCCAAAATGGCACAGCAAAGACTCCATAGTCTCGCTGGAGGCGCAAAGGCACAGGTGCACCTCCACCACGACCAGCGCCACCGAGGCCCGGAACGCCACCGGCGCCGCCTGATGACAGTGAGAACACTCCAAGCTCCAAAACAGAAGGTGTGCCACCCGGATATATGTATATACATACTCCGCTTCTCAGCGCTCGATTTTTCAATCTTGATCCAGATGCCAAGGATCGCATGCGCGATAAAGATTTTATTCCAGATTTGCTGACTGATGAAGGTCCATCCACAGGTTAGTATACTATCAGCTGCGTGGTAATGCAGCTAACAGCCATTTTGTTGACAATAGCAGCCTTGTGAGTGAACATGACAGCAAAGACATAAGTTGACGGAAGGGAATGGGATTCTCGAGTATTATCATGATCTACAATTAGCGGACACTTTAAAGTATATTTTAAAGTGTATATTTATATGCATCATTAAAGAAAAATGTAGTTAGAAAAGAGAATGTACATGAACAGCAAAGAACGGCGGCTACGAGACCATTATTGATATAGTATGCCAAAGTGAATGGTTCCATATTGCAGTTACACCCAGTGTTGGCAAAGGGTCCGGGTAACCCCCCAGCCGTCCGGGTTTTGACCTGCGGTTCGGTTCGGTTTAGTTCCAGAACCAGCCAACAACCTGAACCGCATTTGGCTTGGCGGGTTGTTACCCGGCCCGGACGTAGAACTGCGGGTATTTGGCTGAGTTGGAACCGAACAGCGGTTCCAAATTTACGGTTCCTAGAGCTTTGGCTCCAAGTAAGTATGTGAGTTCTGATCGTACTGCGACATGATCAGCATGTAGATTATGCAGAATGATGAGCTCTTCCACCTCCAGTATTCAGATTTGCAATCCAACTCATATTCATTGAGTGGCTGTGAAAAAAGGGCAAATTCTAAGCCAAATTCGCAGGTTTTCGATCGCAACTCCATGAATATTGGTCGGATCGCATATCTGAAAGCGGGAGGTGAATGAGCTTGTAAAACTGCACAATCTATGTACTGATCACGTCACAATATGATCAGAACTCAAATACTTAATTGGAGCCAAAGTTGTGAGGTTCGAATGCTGGGTTTTTGGTGGAAAAACTGGCCGAATTGCAAAGGTCCGGATTTTCTTGGAGTAATCACTGTTGCAACAGTTCAGTTCCGGTCCCAACCCTTACCAGGAACCGTTCTAGCGGGTTGGGACCGTTGCCAACCCTACTTACGCCCATGGCAAAATGAGTGTCAAAGGAGCGTCAACAATTTTAGGTCCTGGAAGTCGGGTAATCAAAATCTGATTTGGTAGTGAATACACATAATAGAAGTGTTGCCATCCATTATAGGCAAAAGAGAAAGCGAAACGCTCCCTGCCCCATCTTGAAAATGAGTGTCAACAGAGCGTCAACAATTTTTGGTCTTGTTAGTCCGGTAATTAAGAAGTAATTTTGTAGTGGTTATACATAACAACAGTATTGACAACCTTTATACTCAAAAAGGAAAACGAGACACTCCATGTCCCATCTTGGAAATGAGCGTCAACGGAGCGTCAACCATTTGTGGTCCTGTAAGTCGGGTAATAAACACGCGATTCGGTGGTGATTATACGTAATGGAAGTGTTGCCATTCTTTATAGGCAAAAAAAAAATGAACATGCTCCCTACCCTATCTTGAACATGAGCGTCAACAGAGCATCAACGATTTTAGGTCTTGTTAGTCTGGTAATTATAAAGTAATTTTGTAGTGGTTATACATAACAACTGCATTGACAACCTTTAGACGCAAAAAAGAAAGCGAAACGCGCCCTGCCCCATCTTGAAAATGGGCGTTAACGGAGCGTCAACAATTTTTTGTCATGTAAGTCAGTTAATAAAAACATGATTTGGCAGGGAGTTCACATAATGGAAGTGTTGCCACCCTTTATAGGCAAAAAAAGCAACACGCTCCCTGCCCCATCTTGAAAATGACTGTCAACAGAGCGTCAACAATTTTAGGTCTTGTTAGTCTGGTAAGTAAGAAGTGATTTTGTAGTGGTTATACATAACAACAGTATTGACAACCTGCATACACAAAACAGAAAGCGAGACGCTCCATGTCCCATCTTGAAACTGGGCGTCAACGGAGCGTCAACAATTTTTGGTCCTGTAAGTCGGGTAATAAAAATGCGATTTGGGAGTGATTACACATCAGGGAGGTGTTGCCATCCGTTATAGGCAAAAAGAAAGTGTCACGCTCCCTGCCTAATCATGAAAATGTGCGTCAGCGGAGTGTCAACGATCTTGGGCCTTCGATCATGGTTTATGGAAGTGTGCTGCGGCTGTTAAATTCCATATACTCAGTTTTGGCCGTTTTTGTAGTCTGAAACGCTCGTGAACACTTACTTGTACCTTCGTAATTGAAATAAGTTGTTACTGTTCGGGAGGCTATCGCGGGAATATCATCTGCTTATTTGGTCATGAAGGCTGCTAATCACTTGTTTATGGATATGTGCGATCAAGTGCCACTTAGATTACCCAAGATGCAAGACCATCAATTGTTGATGCTCGATTGACGCTCATTTTCAGGATGGGGCAGGGAGAGTCTCTCTACTTGTTTGCAATATAAAGGTTGTCAATACATCAGAAAATGACAATGCAGTACCATAGTCAATATTTTGCAATTAACAGTAGGATATCTGAATGTGACCATAAATAGAAAACCCTGAAACACAGAACCGGAGATTTGACCCGGCCGGTCTAGGCAAACACGGCTAAACCCGCGGGTTGACGGGTAAGGGGCTGGGTTTAGACCGCCAAGAAGCAGCGGGTTGGGTTTTTGGACGGTTCTGGAACCGAACCAAACCATTTATCCGGTCCAAACCCGGACCCCTGGGAGGTTACCCGGACCTGTTGCCAACACTAGTCCTAATGCTACAATGTTGACTTATCATAAATATTGGGGTTCAAAGCAGTGCATACAAATGTTATCATTGCGTCATGAGGCTTCATCTGACAGCGGAAGGACTACTAACAGCATGCAGTGCCGGCCAATTTAGGTGCAGCAAGCATTGAGTCGGTATACAGAATTCAATCTAATGGCTTGGATCGTAGGCTTGCATTACTTTGACAATTACTTGTACTCTCAGAAACCGCCTTTTCTTAACTTGAGCTTTCATCATGATGTGGTCTTCATGCACTCATGGGATTGGACGTTGGCGGAAATCACATTTCATCTGTTTACGATTCGTTTTGAACTTCAGGGGTTCAAGATATGCGGTGGGCGAGAGCTTGCCGGTCACCGTTTGAGCTGCTGAGCAGAGACTGGCAATCAGTCACCGATTGGGCCGCTGAGCTGAGACTGCCATTCAGATTCTATCCCTTCGAGCTCTCTTGATGGAAATCGGTTCACATAATGCATTTTAAGATACGGTTTTCGGCGGCCGAAACATACATGTTAGTCAAAATGTAGTTCAGTCTGCATTGGAAGCATTGTGAATGTAAGCCTACTCGAGGGAGTGTGGTATAAAAGTCAGTGGGAGTTGCCGGTCAGCTGCAGAATCGCTGAGCAGAAGCTGTCAATTGAGGTTCACTCTCTCAAGCAGCAGCTCCATTATGAAGCCGGAACGCCAGAAGATGATTTATGATCTTGGAAATGTACGGTCCGAACATACTTCATAGTCAAAATCCAGTTAAGTATGGTTACTCATCGCCCAGGAATGTGCATCTATGGTAAGCGTATGGTGGACACCTTCCTCCAGAGGGTAGGTTGACATGGAGGATGACAGGTATGGCATTTAAGCGGCGGGCTTCACATACAGATCAAGCATAGATTCTGATATTAAGCAGGCGCTGAGCGGGATGAGCTGCACCTGCACCCAAAGGTTTAGTGTCTGAAAGATGTCACTCTTTGTGCTGGCAGCCACAGATTCAAAGGTGATGCAAAGTGGGTATACATGGGTCAGAGGCATGCCTGGAGTGGGATCATATGTGAATAATGAGTGCTTGCATTGTCGAAGTTAGCCTTTGAATAGTACATGCCTGCGGTGTCAAACCTGAGACCATCACACTCAACGGCATAGTGGATCTGAGATGTGCCTGAACTTCATTCCTGAGTAAGGAAATACTCAGCTGCATTCTTCAGTTGAGCCTGGGATATGCAAGCCGTGTCTTAGGTCACCATACATCAACTCGATATCGCATAGACAGTTTTTGAATCTCGGGATGATTAGAGATATACTGTACTGGATCAGTCTCAGGAGAGTCGAGAAGTTGACTGCGATTCTCATGTGCAATCAACTCTGAATTATTCAACATTGTTGATTCAGAGAATATTCCGAATTCTTTCATGACTCTAGTATCTGTTGCGCCTGAAATAGACAAGCAACAACTAATTGGAATCAAACTGATAGGTTTGGGCGCACCTGAAAACACGAATCTCGTTCGCAGGTTTCGGTATCATCATTCTACACAGACACCATAGCAGGAAGAAGCGCAGTGATTGCATCTTCGACAGATTCTCACAAGAGAATATGTGGCACCACGGAATTTCACTTAGTCCACCATTGAACTGGCGCGCCTGCTTTTCATCACATATGGGTTCATCCAAATGAGGCTATAATTCAGTTTACCAGATATCTGTTTGCCACATCAGCAAAATATATTTTAGTGACTGGAAGACTCCAGGAGTGTCTGAGAGAATGTGGAGTGTAAACTTAGATGCGTCAATTTCAGGAGAGTATCAGACCCTAGGCGGGCATTCCTGCTGGCCTTCAGAGTAACTGCGATCTCTGATGACGGGTACAGGAGTACTATGGGAGTGATTGTGATAGGATTGGGAACACCTTGGAGCCCCGGCGACAAGCCTGGGAGCACCTGCGACAACTCTGGGAGTGCCGGCAACGAGTCTGGGAGCGCCTCGAATCACAGTAGAGCAGTTGGGAAAAACACCATTTTCTTAGGGAACGCTGCTGGGGCGCCTGGAAATCATAGCTACTACTTATCGTTCAATGATTTTTAGAACTCCTGTATTCAGTTTGTATTCTCATCTATATATTGATGTATCTATATAGCTACCCATCTACACGCGGTATATCTGGACTGTGGCTGCAGGTGGTGCTTGGGAAAAATTTGAGGTGCGCCTGGAAGTGACGATCGAGTGAACTCGGAAATACACTCCGGGGCCGTGATCGAGATAGTATGGCGATGCACTTGGAGGCAGTAGTCGAGGGAATTTGGAGACACACTGCGAGGCCGTGATCGAGTGAACTTAGAGATGCACTCCGCGATGGTGATCGAGCGAGTTTGGAGATACACTTGGAGGCCATGATCGTGCAAACATGGAGGCCGTGATCGAGCGAGTTTGGAGGCCGGAATCATGCGAGTTTAGGGATACACTTGGAGGCTGTGATCAAGCGAGTTTGGAGATGCACATGAAGGCCTTGATGGTGCGAGTTTCGAGGCCGTAATTGTGCGAGTTTAGAGATACACTTGGAGGCTGTGATCAAGCGAGTGTGGAGATGCACTTGGGGGCCATGATCGAGCGGGTTTGGAGATGCACTTGGAAGCCGTGATCATGTGAACTTGGAGGCCGTAATCGAGCTAGTTTGGACCAGTACTTAGGGGTGGTCGATGGACGGCACGCCGGGTGCTGAGACTCTGGTCATCAGTTGGTTAACTCGCAACTGTGAGAATGTGACAAGGTGACTTTACCTTTGAGCTCTCATGGAGAGCTAGGTGGTGGCAGTCGATCATGTAGGGAGGCACGCTGGAAGCTGAAGCTCCATTCAGGGGTCAACTCGTAATCATGAAAATGAAGGGGAGACAAACAATCTTTGGTGGATGCTGTACTCGGTGTATACTTGAACTCGGTGTATGCTGTACTTGGTGTATTCTTGTACTCGGTGTATGCTGTACTCGGTGTCAACTCATGATCATGACATGGAGAGATAGAGAGGGATGACTTAACTTTGTGTACTGCAATGATGGTAGAGTTGTGGACGAGAAAGAGAGAGATGTGGGATGAAGATGAGAATGATGTGGAGGATACGAGCGGATATGAGAAATCAGGGGTCCAACTTGCCAGATCCGGTGGGGGAGAGCTTGTATCGGTGTATTTACACGCCGGATCGGGACTCGTAAATGCTGTATCGGGGATGGTAAATTGACTCACACACGAAATTCTCCTAAGCCCCAGGTTCTTGTGATGATTTCCCCCATCTCCTCTGATCTCTCTCATTCTCATCCTCAACTCTACCATCACCTAAGAACAAGAAATTAAGTCATCCCTCTCAATCTCTCCATGCAATGATCAAGAGATAACACCTGGGAGTACAGCATACAGCATACACCGAGTACAGCATACACCGAGTACGGCATACACCGAGTACAGCACACACTGCATACTGCATCATCCGAGTACCGACTGTCTCTCAGCCTGTCTCTCATCTCTCGGCAGACCATGTTGTACTCAATTCTCTACATTCCCACACTTACAAGTTAACCAATGATTGGAGTCTCAGCTCCCGTCGCGCCTCCCTCCAGAACTACCGCCTCCAGATTGACCGGCTTCTAGCACTCGTCCAATCTCGCTTGATCACTGCCTCCAAGTGCATCTGCAAACTCTCTCGATCAAAGCCTCCAAGTGTATCTCTAAACTTGCACGATTATGGTCTCCAAACTCGCAGGATCACGGCTGTTACGGCGTAGGCGGGTATACCTAGGAATAGTAGAAAGATACGGGTGATACGGAAGGAATTGTGTTACGGAAAAGCGGAGACGTTGGAAGACGCGGAGGAAGCGGCGAGATGGTGGCGGTATAA
>Ga0307512_10002001_pt1 | contig 27107 bp, 30 predicted proteins | sample 14_EM_MG_FD_200267 | JGI IMG/M metagenome (GOLD analysis project Ga0307512, IMG submission 200267) | Populus trichocarpa ectomycorrhiza microbial communities from riparian zone in the Pacific Northwest, United States - 14_EM | ecosystem: Host-associated > Plants > Roots > Unclassified | place... | reverse complement strand
CGGGGACGGGAACCGGTAAAGGGAAAGGTATTGTTAAAGGAACTGCAGGGGGTGATGATATCTCTCGTGCTGTCGCTTTGCAGTGGCAGAAGAAATTGTATGAGGCAGACTAGAACATGGAGGGCTAACTAGAGGGTGTATATTCAGAGCTGAAAGCATCGCACTCCATGTCAATTTTTTCAGATGATGATACCAACTCTACCGAGGAGTCGGATCGCGAATATGACTCAGAACATGAATCTGAAGCGGATATGCGCAGGGAGGATGATGTGGATGCACCGTGCAGCGTTGATTTGGATGGCGATGTGGCTATGGAAAGAGACGGTGATGATGAAGAGGAGGAAGATGAAGAAGAGGAAGATGAAGAGGGGAATGATGAGGAGGAGCAGGATGAGGATGACGAGCAGGATGAGGATGAGGATGATGGAAAAGAACATCGGACGATTGGCCAGGGGGAGATGGTCAATACACCGGCTGACGATGTAGATACCAAAGTAGACGATCAGCCAATCATGCAACCTTAGCCAGGCCAGAAGATGCGTGAGGATACCCCACAACCACAACCCCCGGCGCCTGTCCCACGGCAGCAAACACAACAGCCTCACCCATGACCACAAACTCTGGAGACTCATCTCCTCGGGGGGTTGGAGTTTTTGGGGCTTGTGACACCGCAAAAACCTCACCCAGTGGTGCCAACTCTGCGAGAACCTGAGGCAGCTGGAAACACCTCGGATGTGGATTTACATCAGGAGCAACTTAGCGAATTGGCAGGTGGCGACAGCCTACCAGATTTGATTGTCCCCGATGTCCGTCTCCCTGGGGCGCGCCTGGATGGCTCGGTAGGCGAGGAGTGAACCAGTCCTCGCATTGCAGTGGAGGCGATGTTTGTTGCATTCCGGTTAGGGTTGGGTTCTTGTCATGTTCGTTTCCTTTGTTCTAATGAATTTATCTCAGGCATTCATTATTACACGCATCGTGAGGTTTTGGAATCACTCAGGGGTTATTATCTTTATCGATTTTGTATTGGTTTTATTCTATTCATGGTATTATGGGACATCGCGCATGCAGCGTTTTTGCAACTCCTGGTGTGTAAGAAACCTCCTTGTGATGGAGTTGAGGCTCAATAAATCTCTCAAGTTAGCTGATAGTATGGTGAGCTGACACCCACCAGACTGCTCAGGCCCAGCACCAACTTTCGTCCCTTTCTGCGGTGTATCCTCCACTCCTCCCGTGTGTTCAACGATGCCAGAGATGACCCTGTTCCGTTACCCTGAATTTTCATGCCGAAGGAAGTTCAACTCAGACAGTTGACTATTTAAACATATCAAATTACACCATCCTGAACACTATCAAGTTGCACTCCAGATATATCTGACCATTTGCAGCGCGCCCCGACGCGTTGAACCCGCTCAGGATCCTGTATTCAAAGTCAACAAAGGTTGATTCGAAGACTTGGACGCATTTCCCTACCTCGAACAGGTTGAATCCATCGCAGACTCGGAGTCTCAACCGCCGCCACCTCCTCTCCAGCAGACCGAAACATACACTGGTGCTGGCGCTCTATTAGGTGAATATATTGCTGAGCCATGGGAACACCACGCTCATGGTTGCCTTGAGACAAACCTACCAAACAATCCCTACTACCTGTTTGCGATGTGGGAAGAGTACAAATATATCCAGTGTGGGATCAAGAAAAAGGGCATGAAGACGTACAATGACAACGTGTTGAAGGAAGAAACCACCGAACTGCGTTTCCCAAGCTTCCAAAATGTGGTTGGCGTCCAGGTGCTGGTGGCTAGCATGCCAGGGGATCAGGCTCTCAGGCAGTGGGAACTACACACTCTCGAGGATATAAGATGGAGTGACAATAACAAATGCCCCATCAAATACTGGAGTCGAGATATCATCAAAAGCATAACATGGTTGATGCAGCAGCCAGCCTAAGCCGAGCATCGCATTTACGCCCCACATCGTTACTTTAACAAGGTTACGCCACCGAAACGCCTCTACACTGAAATGCAAACAGCGCACTGGAGTTAGGAGACACAGGTACGGAGAAATACTCGAGGAAAATCACATGCTAATCGATCTTAAGTCAATGCTCAGGTGGGGGATACACAGGTTCTCTTGATCTTCACGTTCGACCGAACACATCTCTCGAATTTTGCTGGCGACAAGAAATAGTGGCCTGTATATATGACGATTGGCAATCCATCCTTGGAGATCTGCCAGATGCCCTCAACACACAGCATCGTAATGGTCGCTCTCCTGCTGGTTCCAATCTACAACCACAATATTCCTCAGAAGCGGCTGGATGAGTAGCGGAAAACAAACTGATAGGTGCTGAACAAGGTACTCCGGAGGGTACTCCAGTCTCTCACCGTTCAATAAAATCCCAGCGCTGAGCGTGGGTATTACAATGTTCTCTGTGCAGATGGCAACTTGAGGCATTGCAAACCGCTTTTAGCAGCATGGCTTGCAGATTGCCCAGAGTATAGTGACCTACATCATCTCGAGGGGTATGTCTGTTTCCGCATTGCATGACCAAAGAACGAACTTGGAGATTATGTCCCTCCCTACCACCAACACCCCCGGCGGGATCACAACCTATATAGAACACTCAGCAATGCCAACACTAAGGCAGCCGATGCCGAATTCTTGTCGCACCATGTTCACCGAGGATTCAACTTGTTTCAATTGATTCCCTGTATCATATGCGACCTCCTGTAGCCCGACCTCCTCCATACAATGCAGATTGGCATGCTTGACCATCAACAGAACTGGATTTTCCACTTCGTGAAGACGCACGAAAGGCTCGACAAGTACAATGCAATGTGGTTATTCATGCCTAATTACCACGAGCTCACAACAAAACATCAGTCATATGAGGAAGTTTCTCAATGGAATGGGAATGAGCCAGTACCTGCTTGGAGTTGTTACCCAGTCTCTACGAAACGGAAGCCCCGCTCAGAGTCCCATATTCAATTGTGCAATTGAATGCACACGGGCATTGTTAGAATTATATATGTATGCTCGATATAAATCTCATGATTATGCAACATTGAGCTACATGGAGGATGCCTTGCGTCGTTTTCACACCTTGAAAGATGTTTTCTTACTTGGCCGAGCCGGCAAACAGGCAAAGGCCAAAGCCAATGCCCTGAGAATGGAAATTGTGAAGAAGCGAAACGTAGATGAGGAAACAAATGCTGAAACATGGACACCGTCCAAGAAGCTGCGCGAACTGAATGCCTGGCGCGATTATATCAGCCACAAGCTGGATGTTTCCAAGGAGTTAGATGACCACTTCAACCTTCAGAGGATCCACTTGATGTCTCACTGGGTCTAACAGATTCGTCGATATGGAGCCTTGCAACAGTATTCTGCCGAGAGACATGAACAAGCACATAACACGTACCTCAAGGATGGTTGGAACGCCTCCAATCCCAATCTCAACTACCTGCCACCTGGAATCATCTTTCATGGTCGCATTCTTTGCTTCGAAATGACAGAGCTCAATCTCCAAGCCTTTGCTAAGCGTCTGGAGAACCGCGCTGCCGCCTTCGAAGTCCTCCCTTCCAGTACTGATCTGGCTTACCCCCTGAGCTCCCAGTCATATGCAAAGCCCGAATCCATGGGACCCCAAAACCACCGCGATGGACAGCATCCTGACACTCTGATCACAGACTCCCGAGCATTACTCGACAATAGGCAAGACGCAATGCACAGTGTGGCAACATTCAGCGGCAAGCGGGAGTTTATCAAGCATACGAGCCATAACAAGACGTATATGTTGGAAGAACGTCCACACACAATGGAGCTCTGTATTTACCATGGCATTAAGGTTCAAGTAGATGGTTTAGAAGGTGAATGCATATGTCAGATGTGTCGATGCACAGGTAGCCAGAGCTGGCGCGGAGGGGACCCACAGAATGACTGAGTGAGGGTGAAGCAACGCCCAGGGAGGTGTTATGACGCGCTGATTGGGCGTCTCCCGTGGCAACCGCAACGACTAATCCAACTGAAGCTCGTAAACGAGGATCGAGCTTTCGTTGAGTACTGGTCAGCCCGGGTGCTCACCATAATACCTGAAAACTCGGTTAACTTGTATCCTGTGTTGCACTTTTTACTTGTGAGGAATGCACCGGCAGCCGTTGCTTTGCAAGTTTTCAGTGTGGGATACATTGTCGGCCATGCGCACGTAATTCCACAGATAGCGACTGGTATTGTGACAGGAGATGGAAGAAACGAGTGATGGATTGTCAATAGCTACAATGACCTGGCGACTTGGAATGATGTTTACAATTAGTAAAGAGAGATTTGCATATTGGGTGCAGGTAGAAGGAACGTGTGGTGAGATGTTTGCAGCGTCACCCATGGCATTGCAATCCTGATGCAAGAGCGTACCCAATGAACCCATTCTGACGTATAATCAAAGTTGGCCACAACACCAGGGTGTTCGTTTAAAATAGGTGACCGACAGAGAGAGCAGAAACAGTGAATCCGCAATCGGAGGGCAATATGCAATGCGACGCATGGTATTGACGCCGGGCGCAGAGTAATCCTCCACCGGGGTTTCTCTGAGGGCTCTGACAGTGTGCGTCTATTCTGACGCAGCCATTATGCCCGGTCGGAAATGTTTTCTGTTGATGCAGGTGGCTCCCCTCTGATTTCGGAACTTTGAGCTCCCACAATTTCACCGGGTGGTGCGGGTCGCACAGATGGCTTTTCAGGCGGAGATGGCATCGGTTCAGGTGGAGGTGCACATGTGCCTCTGTGCCCCAAGCATGTCCGGGGAGTGTGTTGTGTGCAATTTCTTCTGGGATGATAGCCATCCGTCAGATTTTCAAGAACCAAAGCCGGGTGTCTTTCTATTGCAGCGTTCATCTCTCTACTCCCAGGAAACTCAGCTCATTGCTTCCTCGCTTCATGGACTTCGGCGTAAGGATTCATCATGAGGTTCTGGGTTTCCTCAATACTAGCGTGTGAACACCCTTCTTTGACCATTTTGGCCATGTTGAATGCAAGGCACATGTTGGACTGTTCTAGCTGTACCTGACCTCCTTGCCTTGCCATAGTAGCAGACATGTTGCAAACCTGCAAGAAATCAGTTGCTGCCTCTAAATATGAGTTTCGGGTAATACATCAACCATATTTGCTTCCGTCGCCTCCTCTAAGCTGTTTAACGCCTGTTTCGTCGACTCTTGGGGATGCTTATTACGAAATTTCTTTGCGAAAATCCTGGATTGCATCAACTGCATGATGTTCAATGTCGCAGACCATACAGGCAAATGACTTTGTTGCCCATGGAGGGTTCCCATTATGCGCAGCAATAAATTGGTCAGGAAGCTCTCAATGTACACGGTCAGTACTCTCCACAGTTAGTAGATGGCCTTGTACCTCGATATGGATTCACTCACCTCCAATGGCATGATGTTTCTCATTCTTGGTGCTTCCAGTTTTTTGAAGGATTTTTGAATTTGCATTGTAGGTCCTAATTTCTGTGGCTGTATCGGCAGCGTTGTGGTGAACTAACCAGTGTCTGCGTTGTTGCTGTGTCTCTGAGAGTGGAGCATTGGATCAAGCGCATGTCTTTCGACTAGATTCGAATCTGCTCATACCTTGCAGAGGTGTTTGTTAGGCAACAATTCGCTGCGGTGGAAGAAGAGAGGAAGAAGATCACGTAATGAAGTGGGAAGTCCTGACAAATATATCGTCAGCATGAAGTCAAAATGGAAAGACTAACAGCCAATTAGTTCGATCTACTCTGAATGAATCATGTAGGACAATGCTGCAGGTTGCAGGGGTTTACAACCATCCTGCGATTTGCAGCAAGTCAGTCAGATGATGGTTGTTTGTTCACCAGGATAAATAGAGGTGAACAGCAGCCAATATATCAAGATTGATCAATAGAATAAGGATATTCTTCGATGGAAAGAACATGTGGCGATATTTGTCTGAAGACAATCCCGGGATCTTACATGAAACAGAAGCTACAAATCAAGTCATGTTGTATGGTTTGCAGTGCTATTCCTCATGAAGTGATGGTCAAAACACAGATTGTGCTTTGTTCAAGTTGATCAAGCATACCAACCTTCACATAAAAGACACAGGTTGCCTCCATGTGCTCCATATCTTGCAACATCAAACATCTCGCCCTACAACAAAGTCAACACCAAATAAAATGGTCAATGCACCGAAAACGGATCGTTCGCCTCTTCCTTCGGACAAATACAGTAAATCGATGACCTGATCCACACAACAACGTCACCAAGCGAGTGGAGGCGAGAGCGACTAGGAAGCAGAAAGGGTCCAAGCCTTTGGAGCACTGCGCAGTTTGTGATAGATGATGAACTTTCAGGAGGAAAAAAGACACGAAATGCACTGTTTAAGCAACAATGAGAAAGACAAATGGATCGAGCATTATGTGGATAGAGAAACTGCTGTGGCAAGAAAGCTAGTTGAACATGCAGAGGTAGCAATACAGCATGAGCAGGAAGATATGAGATATGCTGAAAAGTTGGGATTGACAGCCAGGAAGCCCAAAAAAACATTTGAGGAGATGCTGAATGCTATTGGAGAAAGTATGAGCGATCTTGCAAGTTCTGACGATAAGGATGATGTGGAAGATGAGGATGATGATGAAGAGGATTCAGAGCGGTGCAAGGAGAGCGAAGATGACCAACGTGGCTGGGTAATTGGCACAATCTCCAACATGGTACAGATATGCCTGGAGAGTTTTCGGCACAACCAGGTGAGGCTTACCGAATTGATGCAACCAGGATGGAGGGACACGGCCGACTACTTCCGTGTAAGAGATCTGAAGTATGGAACAGCCGAAATGAGGGTTCCGGCAGTTGTTAAGCCGCAAGCAAACATGGTTGTAGCCTCACCTGCACCCACAATACTTGGCGAGCTAATAGAGCCTCTGGAGTAGTGTCAGGGACGGATCCGGGTAACCTGCCAGCAGTCCGGGTCTGGACCAGAAAAATGGTTCGGTTTCGATCCAGAACCATCCAACAACCCAACTCACTGCTTCTTGGCGGTCCAAACCTGGCCCCGTACCCGTCAACCCACGGATTTGGCCTGGTTTGGCTATACCAGTGGGGTGCAATCTCGAGATCTGTATTCTGGGTTGTTGTGTTTGTTGTTGCATTCAGAAAACCTGCTGGTAATCGTGAAATATCAACGATGGTATGTCGTTGTTCTTTTCGGATGAACAGGCCGCTTTTGTAATCAAAACAGAGAGAGAAACACTCCATGACCCATCATGGAAATGAGGGTCAATGGAGTGTCAAAGATTTTTGGTCTTGCATCTTGGGTAATCCGAGTGGCCATCGGTTGCAGTTAGTCATCACTGAGGTATCGGCCTCCTTGATAGGCCAATGAAGAAACGACAGGCTCCCTGCCACGTCTTGGAAATCAGTGTCAACTGAGCGTCAATGATTTCAGGTGTCGCATCTTGGGTAATCTAAGTGGCGCATGATTGCAGACTTCGACTAAGGAGGAACTGGCAGCCTCTCTAGGTAGATAAGAAAGCGACGTTCCGGTGACACCCTCCTGGACAGTAACAACTTATTTCATTTACCTTGATGCAACTAAGACTTCATGACCATTTCAGCCTAGAAACACTGTCAACACATCGTATATAGAGAATGACTGATGCATCAAGCTTTGACTACCCATGAGGAAACGCCAAAAATCATTGACGCTCTGTTGAAGCCCAATTTCATGATTGCGCACAGAGCATGTCGCTATCATTTTGCCCTATAAGGGCGTCCAATATTTTGATTATGGATAGGAACGGCCATATCGCTTCTGAATTACATGACTTACAAGACCAAAAATCGTTGATGCTCCATTGATGCTCAATTTCAGAATCGGGCAGGGTGCATGTGGCTCACTTTGTTGCCTATACAGCCAACCATTACCGCATGTATGAATGGCCGCAACCGATCGCCACCGATATTAACCATGATGCAAGTTCAAAAATGGTTGACGCCACATTCATGCCCATTTTGTCCAGGGCATATCCACAACATGTTATCATTCAATTCAGCCTAATATATCAATAATGGTGTTCTGGCAGCCTTTGTACCATCTTCATGTACTTTCACCTTCATCACTACATTGTTCTTTAAAAATAAATAAAATATATCCTTTATAATATACTGTAACGTGTCCGCTAATTGTAGATTATAATACACCCAAACATCCTGTTCTATTCTATCAATGCTCATCTTCACTGTCAGGTTCCCTCAATAGGCTGCTGTCGTCTGCAAAATGGATGTCAGCTGCATTACCATGGGGCAGATAGTGTGCTAACTGTTGGATGTTCCTTCATCAGTCAGCAATTCTGGATTAAAATCTTCATCGGGCTTGCGATCCTTGGCGTATGGATCCAGATTGAAAAATTGAGCGCTGGCAAGAGGAGTATGTATATACACATATCTGGGTGGCACACCTTCGATTTCGGATACATGAGCTCCCTCATTACCACCGAGTCCCACAGGTGGCGTTCTGGGTGGATGAGGTGTGGGTTCCTATGTTGGCAGTCCAAGTCGAACTGGTGGAGCTGCACCAGTGCCTTTGTGCCTGCAGCATATCTGGGGATTCTGTGCTGTTCCAGTTTGGCAAGGAAGGCAGATGTCCGTTTGATTTTCCCAAAGCATGGCAGGGTGTCTTTCCATTGTCGTCGTCACATTTTTCTGCCAAGGAAACTCAACTCCCCACTGCTTCCGTTGTCGGACTTTGGCACGAGTTTACTTGATTAGGAATTGCACTTCCTCTAGTGTGGCGCACAGAAACCCTTCTTCGGCCATTGTGGCCATATTCCACTTGAGGAGCATGTCAGACTGTTCTAGCTGTACCCGACCTCCTAGCCTTGCCAAAGTGGCGGACATGTTCAAAACCTACAAGAAATTAGTTGCTGCATCTTCATATCAGATTTGGCTATTACCTCTATCTTACACGCTTCCATGGCATCTGCTGAAGTGGTTAAAGCTTGTTTCGTCCACTCTCGCGGATTCTTATCACCAAATTTGTCCTATCAAATCCCAGTGCTGAGAAAATCATGTTGTTTGATTTTGAGGACTGTGCGGGGAAATTGCTCACTCAACCATGGAGGTTTCCCATTACAGGCAGTGATAAATTGGTCACACAGCTCTCCACGTACACCAGCTGCATGTTCTGTCATTAATTGAGGGCGGTCTACGACTATACTAACATCCATTCACATGGTGGTTGTGATTCTACCTGCTTCTGGTTTGATACACAATTTTTCACAGTGTGTCCAGCGACATATTTTCGGTTGCTGCATTTACAGTGTCGCGGTGAAGTAGGTGGTGTCTGCGTTGTAGTTGGGTCTCAGCGGGTGATGTATTGGATAAAGCGCCCATTGTTCTGCTCGATTCTTTTCCACTCCCATCTTGCTGAGTTGTTTGTGGAGCCAAGATTTGGTGCAGTGAAAGTGAAGAGATGATGATAACAAAAAGATGTCGGAAGTCCTGAGCGAGAAGATCACAAAAAGAATTGGAAAGGCCTTACGATTATACAGTTAGCTTTAGGTTATAATGGAATGCGTAAAAGCCAACTTGCACATTCTACAGAACATGAATCCTGGTGCGTATAGCTGCCGGTTGCACGGGTTTCCAACCGACCTGCAATTTGCACCAAGTCAGTCGGTTGTGGTGTGTTTGTTTACAGTGATAAGTCAATTTGAACGATCGCCGAAATCTCGTGTTTGTGAGATATACACAGCACATCCTTTGATGGAAAGGATGTCTGCTGATGATTCTTTCAAGAAATCCCCGGGATCTTGTATCAAACAGATGCTAAACATCAAGTAATGATGTACGGGTAGCATTGCTATTCCCAATGTACTGACGGTACAAATGGAGATTTTGCATTGTTCAAGTCAATGAAGTGTACCAACCTCAAAACAAAAGATGCAACTTGCCTCCATTTGGCCCATATCTTGCAACATCCAACATCTCACCCATCAACAAAGTCAACTCAAAATACAATGGTCAATGCTCCAAAAAGAACCTTTCACCACTACTGGCAAGGAAATAAGGCAAATTGACAAATCGCTCCACACGACGACGTCATGAAGTGAATGAAGGCAATCGTGGCTGTGAAGTAGAAACGGTTGGTGCTCTTGGACAATTGCGCAGCTTGGTCTCCGAAAAGATGCTTGCGGTGGGGAAACGACCAGAAACACATCTTTTAAACGACGCACAGAAGGAGAAATGGATCGAGGATTTTCTGGACAGAGAGACCACTCTGTCAAGAAAGCCAGTTCAAGATGCAGAGACAGCAATTCAGCAGGAGCAGGAAGATGTAAGAAATGCTGAAAAGGTGGGATTGACAACCACAAAGCCTGAAACAACATGAGAGGGGATGTTGAATGCCGTCAGAGATAGTATGAGCGATCTTGCAAGTTCCAACAATGGGGAGGATGGGGAATATGAGGATGATGATAAAGACAATCCTGAGCTGGGCTAGCTTAGCGACGATGAGAAACCCAGCTGGGTGATGCGCACAATCCCAAAAGCAGTACAGCATCACATGGAGTGTTTTCGGCAGATGCAGATCAAGCTTGATGAATTGACGCAACCAGGCTGGGGAGATGTGGCCGACCACTCCCGTGAGAGAGATACGAAGTACGGGTCAAGCGCATGAAAGGTTCCAGCCGTCATCCAACCTCAAACGGAAGATGATGCAACCTGTTCTGCGTTGACAGCATTTGGGGAGCCTATGCAAACTTATCATAGCGTCCCCGGACAATCGCAATTGTGACAAGTGACTTCTTCACCAGGGAGCAGTCATATGAAGAAACAATTCCGGAAGCCCCAGACAAACCAAGGCATGCTGTCTCTCCCACTGGCCCCAGCGCCCAATTTGTTAACGATTTAGATATCAAAGCATGTTGGACCCATAAGTTTTGACCGATTCCTTTAGCGTCCGAAACTAATGACCATATAGAAATTGGATTCCAAACTAGTCATGGTGATGGCTCCTGGGTCTCCAGAGGAATGAATATGCAAATTGCCATTTGTGACGATGTATCGCTTCGAAAAGCAATACATGTAACTATTTTGCCCACTGTCAGCTTTTACTTGATTTCAGTGACCAAATTGTGAGACATGATACATTTGTCTGAGCATGTGCAACGGTCGGATATGCCATGCCATTGTTCCAGAATTTGAGTCCCATTGACTGACAACCAAGGAACGCGATATCGTCCTGCCGGTTGCCTTTAAGTCAGGCAATGAAAACAAAATTACAGACGAAACTCCATAAAACAATTCAAGTCAGTGATCTGCTATGACATATAGATGGAGCAGTCAAAGTGCAACACGAACCTGGATGAATGACGACTGTCATGCTGCATTCGATACTGCATCCAACTCCACAACTAACTGCCCAGACCTGGTGCACATGGTCGAGATTGTGAAAATTGCTTATGGTAGATCATGGTAAATGCAGAGAATGAGCCGGATGAGGAACGGAGAGGAAGTCGTGCGAAATATCTCAACAACTAGTGTATGGATCTACATGCGGTAAATTGCTGGTCGAAAGTGCTGGGATGTGATAGGCCAATGTCATTTATCACTCCGATAACGTGTCAGGTCATGGATGAGATATTGAGATGCATTGAAGCATCTGGATGCAAATGTTGTTACATAGAAGCGATGGATTGGCTGCTAATAACGACTGTATGCATTTTTGCATACAATTGTTGAGCATCCATTGACTGTATGTATGTCGTTGAGGTGAGGGTCAACGGAGCGTCAATGATTTTTGGTCATACATTTTCGGCAAATAAATGGCTGCACAGTCACATCCTTCCAAACTGATTGTATGGGCCGTTTTTACAGGTAAAAACGATTGTGACACGATCATTGACCCATTCTGGGAATGAGTGTCAACCATGCGTCAATGATTTTTGGTCTTGTGAGTCCAATATTCAAAGAAAGACTTGGTCTCTGGGACACACAATCGAAGTATTGGCCACATTGAATGCCAAAATGCTAGTGACAACATCGCTACTATCCCCTAACAATGAGTGTCAACCTAGCATCAACGATTTTTGGTCGTGTATCATGAATAAACAAAGGGCAATGCAACACCATCAGCACATCATCATTATATTGGCGGCCTTTATGGGCGAAAATGCTATGAACGATATCACTACCACCTCCTCAACACGAGTGTAAACGGAGTGTCAACGATTTCTGGGTTTGCATGATGGACTGGCAAAGCACTGTGCATCAGAGTAAACCCATAATCAATGTATCGGCCGCATTTATGGGCAAAAATGAGTGTCAATGATTTCTGGTCTTGCATCATGGACACTCAAAGCGCTGTGCATCGGACTTAATCCATAATCCATGTATCGGCCGCCATTATGAGCAAAAATGCTACCAATGATATCGCTACCACCTTCTAAGAATGAACGTCAATGGACCTTCAAAGATTTTTGGTGTTGCATCATGGACAATTACAGCACTGCACATAGGAGTCAATCCATAACGAATGCATCAGCCGCCTTTATGAGCAACGACACCAGTGACAGTATTGCTACCACCTCCTAAAAATGAGCGTTAACGGAGCGTCAACGATTTTTGGTCTTCCATCATGGACACTCAATGCGCTGTGCTTTGGTGTTTACCCATAATCAATGCATCGGCCGCCTCTATGGGCCAACATGCTAGGGAAGCTATCGCTACCACATCCTAAAAATGAGCGTCAAAGGGGCGTCAACGATTGTTGTTCTTTCACCCTAGATACACTAAGGTCTATGGAACATTGTTATCCCCTAATGAACATATTGGCTGCCATTATGGGCAAACATGCTAGTGACGATATTGTGTCCACCTCCTACAATTCAGTGCCCACAGAACGTCAACAATTTTTGTGGGGCCTCAATGTGCTGCACAGAAATGAATTGCATTGAATTGATCCTAGATTGAGTTTTATGTGGTTAGTCTTTTCAATAAGTCGTTGTATACAACTTCACAAATATGCATGCAATGTGTCACAGATCTCACTCTGTTTTGTCTGTAACTCTGGAGTCAATATATAAGAAGCCACATTCAACTGTACGATAATGTAATTATTGGTGGTCGCTCGAGTCGGATTACGCAGCTATCGAATTCATACCGCCATGTCCGATTCAAAAACTGTCAATTCATCCATCCTAGAGGTTATGATCTGTTCCAAAAATGATTGTGTCTTGGTTCAGGATTGGAGCGACCTTACTTGTCACATCATCTTTGTTGCTTGGTGGTCTTCAATGAATGTGGGCTCGAAACGTACTATTCCTTGGAATAATTCTGGACAGGTTGCTTCAGGGCGATATTATCTGCACTGCGGAATTGGGGACAGCGGCAGCCCTGGCATTATATATATTGTTTGTCATTATGTTCTTTGCCATCCATCAGAACATGGGACCAGCTCAATTGGGAAACACTCGCCAGCAAAACCTCACATCGCAAAGTTGAATAACATAGCAGAGTCGGAAGTTATTGAATTGGCTAGTTCAATGGTCGATGAAACAGCTGTGGCTATCCTGAGGAGAAAGGGAAGTCGAGGAATTACAACAGTAAGCTAGCAAAGGAAATTCATATTGGACATTCTGGTTTGATCCATGTTAACTGGATCGACAGACAAACCGCTCCAAACTGGCACCGACGGACTATGAAACTTCTGATGTTCTCCAAGACACCTGGAGTCGCTATCTCATGTTAGGGTATGTTTCGGCTGAGATTCCATGCAACTCGATATGAAATCTCGAGCTAAAATGATCATGTAAAGCATTACAAAGTGACCTGGTGCTCCAGTTCGCCACCACCCATCGCAACACGCGCCAGAGAGAATCCTCATTTTATGTGGATTCAATTATGAAACAATTGCCATTGCAGAATGAAGTTAGTTTAACTGGGGACTGGTGGATATCAACACACAGATCAGCCATAACGTCGGTCATTGCTTACAATATGTGTCGAAATTGGGCGGTGGGAGAAGTACAACTCGCTTTCGTTGAGGTTGATCGCCTATTCTTTTCCACTCTTCAAAGCTACTTAATGATAGTAGGTCAAGGGCCAACATATTGAAGCAAGGCTAGATGTACATTTGAAGGACTTTCTTGATCATTTTGAGCTTACCAATGGCTGTTTGCTGGGAATTACGCCTGATGACGCGTCCTGAAATTACTGGATGAGTCGTGAGCTGCAATCCACCCTTGAGGCCTCCGGAATCGAGTGGCCTTCATTGAGGAACCACATACCATGCATGGCGCACGTCATATAGCTGGCTTTAGGTGTATTCATGAGCAGTCTGGGTGTAAAAGGCAGCACCAAGTTGTGGGAAGCCCATGAGCGTGATCAGCAATTTGGAGAGAATGAATGCATGGACGTTGGGAAGAGTCAATGACTTCGAAAAGAAGGCAATGCTAGAATCAACAAGAAGTCAGCCATGACACCAGGTTGAGGAAACTTTATCGAGAAACTATGTATTTCAAGATATTTTCAACGTCCTGCAACCGAGCTTCATATAGCACAGAATGCTGGCAGTATTGATTATGCTGACAGCTGGTCATCGAAATGAATTCATTGACTGTCAAAAAGCCAAAGTACGCATCGTGGTACTACCTATTATGGATATGAAGTCACCTTGAAATTCAACACTGGAGTTACTTGATCGAGCCTACCGATCATCAGAATTCACCCAGGAGTGGCTCCAGAATCCAAAATAGAGTGAATAACGGCTGCTCTTCACCACACAGGATGAATGAACCATTGATAAGTAAGTAACGGAAGTTTTGAGGTCATTCCAAATCTGGACCCTCTGGATGTCATGGAGGCATATGGTCACATTGCATCAAATTATCACAGTCTACAATAACTGTTCGATCATATTGATGGTGTCATCCAAGCTTGAGCAAAAAAGAAGACGCCATGGAATGAATACTTGTACTTCACCATGCAGTTAGTACAACAGAAGCTGTCCAATTATTATGCTGAAGTCACCCCAACGATGGGTATGCTTCTCATGTCAGCACATGTCCTCGATTCATTCCACAAGTTGCAATCGTGTAAGAAGTGGGTCAAGGGAATGGACAGTAATCCTGAGGACGAGAATTGATATACCACTCAATACCGAGAGGCATTTCTGAAGTATGTGGAGAATATATACTGCGCCAAATGGAGACATGTGCCAGTCAGTAAACCCGAAAGCGTACCGAGCAACAACATCGTCCCATCTGAAATGGCTTCATGATCTGGACAATGTTTCTTTATCCACATGATCTGTCCAGTGATGATGAAGAATACTTAATGCCTAAAAATGTGGCTGAAATGACACCCGGACGAAGTGATTGCGCTGCAAGCCTATTGAGAGCCACCAGGCTTCATTTGAATTCACTGCATGATTCATAAAAGAACTGGCCGCAAGTTAATCCAAATCTCAATGATTACCACTCCGACCCTATCGAGATTACCAGTACATTTTGGTTACCGGATATCACCAACTGGTGGCGATCCCACAAAGAAACTCACGAAATGTACGCTGGTGTCTCTAATGTGGCCCGAGACATATTCACTATCATACCACATGCTGTTGGAGTGGAGGCCAGTGTTTCCCTTGGGCAAGACGTTATCGGTTGGAGGCAGTGAAACACCACCAGTGAGACCCTTCGCAAGAAAGTCGTGGTAAGGAAGTTTACTCAAGCCAATAACGGGATACTGGTGGGCGTTGACCCCATGTTGGATGCAGCTCACACCGCAAACACATCGGAAATGAACAGAGAGGTAGAGGAAAGAAACTTGTCCAGAATGGCCAAGGTCCACAACATTGTGGTGATGTGGCAGGGCAGCAAAAACATACGTGCTACATGGAAGGAATCTCGTGTTCAAAACAAGCAGATGATAGCCATAGAATGCATTGTGGATACGGAAGAGAAAGTGAAAGCATTCTGGTCACTCGTTCAGCATGATGGTGCAGCTGCATTTAAATCGTCGGAAAGATCACGTTTGCCACCAACTTTGTGCCCAATGGACCTCCCTCAAGGACGAACTCATGAATTGAATGTTCCTTGAATAGGAAGAATCGACTGTGATCCAGTCGAAATTGATGAGGCTAGTGCAACAGCAATCTTTTCGGACACCAAAAATTGGCTATACTGGAATGGCAACTTGGAAAATCCAAAAGACAGCCACGACGACTGCACGGCAGACATTGAGTCTGATATAGAGCGAGACAATTGCATCGATGTTCGGGAGTTCCCAGAGCAGCAGGAGATGAGTGCCGCACAAAATGTCCCCGCATTTGAATCGGCCACGCAGAGGTCAATGAGACAGGCTGAAACGGTTCTGGTGACAGTCAATGCATTGGAAACAAGGAGGAATATGCGGATGACTAACAAGTAGGACGGAATGCGACAACATGTTTCACCAGATCTTTCATGTACCCTGGCCGAGAGTCTCAATTAGTGATATATTATGCGTCAATGATGAGCTGGCGCTTGGAAATATCGGTTCATTAACAGATGTATAGCAGGCGCAATGACTGTTTTGTCAAGATATATTAATTTTCATGGTATGAGACTGAATAGTGCAAGATTATTACTGGGCTCAGCATTGCCACATCACAGAGCCTCAATTTGGTAAAAAGACAACTAATAAGATGAGAACATTATGAAAACAATTATAGATGGCAGCAGATGTTGAATACAAAATTCATTAAGATGAGTATCTACGGAGTGTGAACGATTTTTGGTCCTGTCAGTATAGCAATTGAATAGTGATTTGGTCGCTGTTTGATTTAACCCATGTATTGGCTGCATTTATAGATGAATGACATAGCAAAAAGTTTACTGCCCCATTCTGATAAGTAGTGTCAATGGAGCGTCAATGATTTTCGTTCTTGTAAGTATAGTATTTGAATAGTCATTTGGTCTCTGTTAGGCACAACTGACTTATTGGCAGCTTCTATAGGCAAAAGAGATAGCAACACAGTCACTGCCCCGTTCTGAGAATGAGCGTCAACAAAGCGTCAACAATTTTTGCTCCTGTAAGCATGGTAATTGGAAAGAGCTTTGGTCGCTGTTAGCCAAATCCGACCGATTGGCGGCATATATAGGCAAAAGAGACAGCAACACGGTCGCTACCCCATTGTGAGAATGAGCGTCAACAGTGCCTCAATGATTTGTGGTCATGTAAGTATGGTAATTGAATGGTGATTCGGTTCCTGTTAGGCACAACTGACGTGGTCACAGCATTTGTAGGTAAAAGAGACAGTAACACCGTCACTGCTAGTGTTAGCAACGGTTCTGGACCGTCACTTTGGGTCCGGTTCCGGGTCCAAACTGTACCGTTGCCAAATTGGCGGTCCAGGTTGTCAATCAACCCCAATGGTCAACTTGGGTATGATTCAATGGTAAACTCCGAACCTGTCGGAATTGGGCGGGTTGTCAGCAGGTCACCCAGCGGGTCCATCCATAGATTCAAATAAAGCTCTTGTTTTTGGAGTATGTTAATAATATCTTATCAAAATCGCATTTTCAACAACCAAGAATAGATTTGTGCATGCTTTGCAGCTTGCAATATCAATTAATTTGGAATTGGTGTTTAACCTTTGATAAATTGTATTTTTGCCCATCAGGGTGGTCAATAATTCCGTTAGGAAGCCAAAGATCAGCGCAATGCCTTGAATACCAAATATGCAACAACTGAAACTGTTGACGCTCCGTTGACGCTCAGTTTCAGGATGCGGCCAGGAGCATGTCGCTGATGTTTTAGCCAGTAAAGGCTGCCAATATTTGATGCATGGATGTCTGCAACCAATCGGAACATGAATTACCAAAGATGCAAAGCGAAAAATCATTGACGCTCCATTGACACTCATTCCCAGGATGTGGCAGTGAGAATGTCCCTGTTGTTTTGCGCAGTAAAGGCAGCCAATACTGGATAAATGAATGTCTGCAACCAATTGGAACATCAATTATGCAAGATGCAAAGCTCAAAATTGTTGACGCTCTGTTGACGCTCGTTCTCGGAAAGGGTTGGTTACTGTGTTGTTGTCATTTTCACCTATTAATGCTGCCAATACATCGGTTATGCATAACAGCGACCAAATAACTGTGAAATCACTGTACTTACAACACCCCAAATCGTTGACGCTCCGTTGACGCCCATTCTCAGAGTGGGACGGTGAACGTGTTGCTGTCTCTTTGGTCTATAAAGACCGACAGAACATCGGTTATGCATAACAGCGAGCAAATCACTGTGTAACTACTGTACCTTCACAACCACAAATCATTGATGCTCCGTTGACGCTCATTCTCAGAATGGGGCGGTGACCGCGCTGGTGTCACTTCTACGTATATACGCTGGCAATACATCGGTTATGCATAACAGCGACCAAATCACTGTGTAATTACCGTACTCACAAAACCACAAATCGTTGATGCTCTGTTGATGCTCATCCTCTGGATGGGGTGGTGACCGTGTTGCTGTCTCTTTTGCCTATAAAAGCAGCCAATATATCGGTTATGCACAACAGTGACCAAATCACTGTGCAATTACTGTACTTACAAAACCACAAATCATTGATGCTCCGTTGTCGCCCATTTTCATGTGCTGTCTATTCAACATCTGCTGCCATCGATAATAGTTTTCATCATGTTTTGAACTTCTTGTTAGTCTTTCTCACAGATTGAGACTGGGCCCTGTGGCAAAGCCGAGCGCAGTAACAATCTTGCACTGTTCACTCTCACACAACTAAAATTTATTTATCTTGTCAAAAGGTTCATTGCCCCTGGTATACATCTGTTTATCAAGCAGTATTCACAAGCTACTGCACACCATTCCCCCAGTATATATCTCTAACTAAAACTATTTGTCAAAATACATATAGAAGCTGGCGAAACATTGACTCATTCTGTCCTACATTGTCTTCACTCCCTTATTCCTCCTTGTTTCGATTGCATTGACCATCATCAATACCTTGTCTGCCTGTCTCATTGACTTCCGTGTAGGCCGCATCAATCTGCGAACTCTTGGTGGGAAGCTCACATCGCGCTGCTCTGGGCATTCCGGATGCTCGATGCTATTGTCTTGCGCTATATCAAATTCCATGTCCACCGCGCAATCGTCTTCGCTGTCATTTGGAGTATCTAAGTCCCCAATCCATCTAAGCCAATCTTTAGTGTCCGAAATGGCTTCAGGTGCGCGATCCTCATTACTTTCGACTGGATGATGGTTGATTCCTCGGATTTGGCAGACATTTATTACTTGAATTCGTCCTCCATGGAGGTTCTTTGCCGACACAGGTGGTGGCAAAGGAGATCTTGCTAACAATTTGAAAGCAGCTGCACCATCATGTTGAAAGAGTGACCAGGATGCATTGACGATCTCTGCCGTGTCCGAAATCTATCACCCGGCGGCGGTCTGCTTGTTTTCAGCCCGAGATTCATTCTGCGTTGCATGTGGGTTTTGACTGCCATGCCACATCTCCAAAAAGTTGTGAACCGTGGCCATTCTGTGCAATTTCCTTTCTTCCGAGTCTTTCTTGATTTCCGAGTCTCTGTCTGTGTTCATTGTATCCGATCCTCATTCTGCGCATGCCAAAATCCGGTTATTGGGTCGAGCAAACTGCCTTACAACGACTTTTTTGTGAAGGGTCTCCCTTGTGGTTTTCAACTGCCTCCAGCCAATAACATCTCGGCCATGGGAACAACTGGCCTCCACTCCGACACCTCGTGGTATGATGGAGAATATGTCGCGCGCCATATCGGAAAGATCAGCGTACATTGAGTGCGTTTCCTCCTGTTGACGCCACCAGTCGGTTATGTCCGGTAACCAAAATGTACCGCTAACCTCCAATTGGTTGGAGTGGTAATCATTGAGATTTGGACTAACTTGCCCCCAGTTGTTTGGTCCTTCAGACGGCGAATTCAAATAGGGCCTGGTGGTGGTCAATGAACGTGCTGCACGATCACTTCCTCTGGGTGTAGTCTCAGCCACATTGTTAGGCATTAAGAATTCTTCATCATCCCTTGACAAATCATATGGAGCAAAGGATGATTGACAAGATCCTGAAGTCATTGCAGAGGGGATGAAATTGATGCTCGGTAAGCTATCATGCTTAGTGACCGGCACAAGTCGATGTTTGGCACAGTATTCATTCTCCACTTACTTCAGCAAGGCCTCTTGGTATTGGGTAGTATAGGATGTCTCGTCCTCATGATTGATATCCGATCCCATGTCCCGATTCCTAAATGATCGCAACTTCCGAAATGGATCTAGAATATGTGCAGAAATGAGCAGCATGCCTGTCGTTGGAGTCACTTCAGCGTAGTATTTGGATAACTTCTGTCGAGCTAATTTCACAGTGAAGAAGAAGTGGTCCTTCCATGGCGTCTTCTTGTTGGCAAAACCTCGCATCACACCATCCATGTGATCGAACATGTCGTTGTACACTGTGATAACGTGATGCAATGTGACTCTATGCCTCTTTGACATCCACAGGGTCCAATATTGAAATGGCCTCAATACTTCCATGACATACTTCACAATGGTCCACTCATCTTGGGTTGTGAAAAGTGGACGGTAATCAGTGTATTTTAGATTTTGGAGGCACTTTCATGTGAATTCACGTAATCGGTAGGCGCGATTGAGCAACTCCAGTGTGGAGTTCCAACTTGTCTTCACATCCAGAATCGGGAGTACCGCGATGCGAACTTTCGCAATTTGACAGTCAACGAACTTGTTTCGAAGACCAGGTGTCAGAGTAATCAATACTGCAAGCATTCCCTGCTTTATGATACTCAATTTCAGGGTTTCCAAAATCTCATGAAATACGCACTTTTGAATTATCTTTGCTAAACCTTGTTTCATGGCCGACACCTTATTGATTCTAGCGTTGCCCTCATTTCGAAGTCTTTGAATCTTCCCAATGTCTATGCTCCCATTCTCTCCAAATTGCTGATCGCACTCATGGGCTTCCCAAGACTTGGTGTGGCCTTTCACACCAAGGACTGCTTGTGAATGCACCTAAAGCCAGCTGTATGATGTGCGCCATGCATGATATGTGGTTCCTCAAAGCAGGCCACTGGATTTCGGAGGCCTCCAGTGTTGATTGCAGCTCGCATGTCATCGAGTAATTTGAGCAACAATTATCTGTCGTAATACCAAGCAAACGGTCGTCGGTAAGCTCAAAACGATCAAGCACATCCTTCAAATGTGCAGCTAGCCTTGCGTCCGATTGTAGGCCCTTGACCAATCATCCATAATTAGCTTTCAAAACGGGATAAGAACCGGCGATCCACGATATCGAAAGCGAGTTGAACATCACGCAATGGTCTATTTCAATCCATATAGTAAGCAATGACTGACTTTATGGCTAGTTGGTTCGGAGATGTCCATCCGTCCAAAGCTAAACTAACTTTATTACGTGACGGCAATTGCTTCTTTATTGCATCAGCTGTCAGTGAATGTTCCCTGCAGCACATGTTGCTAAAAGTCGTAGCAGACGGCAGCACTTGGTCATCGCGTACTGCCTTATATGACTGTCGTAGCTCTAAACTGGATATAGCGTTCCATCCAATATGAGCTGAAACAAATCCTAACATGGGGTAGCGATTCCATGTGTCTTGGCGAAATTCCGAGGTTTCAAAGTCCTGAGCTGCCAGTTTGGAACGTGTTGTCTGTCATTTTGGTCAATATGGATCAACCTGGATGTCAAATATGATCTTCCTCTGCGTAGTTACTATTGTGATTCCTCGACTTCCTTGCCTGTTCAGTATGGCCAAAGCTGTTTTATCAACTGTCGAACTAGTCAATTCTGTAACCTCTGACTCTGTTAATTTGTTTAACTTTGCTATGTGAGCTATTGCCAGCAAGTGTTTCCCCATTGAGCTGGTCCCATGTTCTGATGGATGGTGAAGAACTTGATGACAAACAATACATATGATGCCAGGGCTGCCAGTCTCCTCAATTCTGCAGTGTAAACAGAATCGCCACAAAGGCGCATGTCAAGAATTAATCCAAGCAACAGGCCGCTTCGAGCCTACATTGATTGAAACCCACCAAGCATCAAAGTCAATTTGTAAAGGATGGTCGCTCCACCTATGGTAGGCAATTTTATGACCTCATATGGTCCTTTGCATTGGTAAATGCCTCAATGGAACATTGTCTATAAGTGGCAGGCAGCTGCCCACGTGCTAGGTGGTAATAAATTTCTAATGACTGACGCCGTGCAGGGACTGCGACCATTCAATCCAAAGCCATACTTATCAGTATGTGCTGGCATTGTTCAGCTTTGATTTTCTTGTTCAACAGCAAAGATTATCTCTCCACGCATTTGAGAACTCTCGCGATCTAGATAATGTTCTGGCAGTATTTTCGAATATTTGTCAATACTGACCTGTATGGGGACATATATGTTTCCAGTTCTCAGCACTACCTGTGGTGCTTTCAGAATTCAATCCTTGCACATACTGCTCTCACTGACCTAGTAATCCGAGTATAATTGAATACTCATGCAAACAGGGCGGTATGCGTCAGTATGTATCACAATTTGAAACCATCATCAAACTCCCGCTGTTGTGCTTCGAAATACATGACAATACCAATCGATTCAAACCTGTACCCAATGATACCGGAATTGTCAATGATGTCAAAGATCTGAAGACAATCTTTCGCTCCGTTGAGAAACGATGAAACTCGGTGGATTTTCAATACTGTGCTCTTATGCGCCATACTTATGAGTAACGGTCCCTTTCTCAATCAACTGCTTTCAAAGAAATCCATGGCTTGGTTGAAGTTTGACTAATGGCATTGTATTTCCCAATACTGCTCTGTATGGCGCTATACGCGCTGATACCTCCATTTTTGGACTCTCCGCCCTCTAAGAAATCCTTTGCTCAGTTGGGCTTAATTAGTTTTATGGTATCTTCAAATACTGCTCTGTATAGCATTGTACTTATAAATACCGGCTTTTCTCTATCCCGCGCCTTTAAAGATGTCTTCGGCTTGGTTGGAGTTTGAATAGCGCTATGGCATTGGAAAATACTGCTCTGTATAGCTATGTACCTATAGATACTCCTGGTTTTCTGAACCTCCGCCTTTAAAGGAATCTTTGGCTCGGTTCGAGTTTGCCAGGGGCTCCGGTATTATTCAGTACTTCAATCTATGGCTCTGTACTTATTGGTACCAGGTTTTCTTGCGCCGGTGGCCTCAGAGATTTCTGGCTTGATTTCTGTTGGACTTTTATACAGGTATTCTGGAATACCTGACTGTTTAGCTCTGTACCCGCCAGTATTTTCTTTCCAGTGAACTTATGACAATTCCATGTCCAGTGTGCCCTCCAAGTAAGGCTGTAATGTAAAATACAAACAAGTACTTGTCAATATTTGACTGTACTGCATATCTCAATAACAATATTACATGAGATTGATAGACCATTCATTTTTGACTTTTCAACCCGCTTAATGATATGGTAGTGTTCTGTGCAATCATCCTCGTCGATACGTTTTACAATTACAGTTTTACCTGTCACCATGGTGAGTGACATCGTATGCTGGGCTTTGCCATAATTGTGAACCCCACGCAGTTACCCCTCTATACGCCCTCCCACAATCACTTCGACTCCTAAAGCGTGTCTATATCTACTTCCATTCCAACACAATGCGCCCCACCACGAAAACCAGCCATCTGGCCTTTGTCGACGCTCGCCATCAGCTGACAGTGCAAGTGTAGCTTTCCTATAGTCCTCACCCCGTTGATCAGGACTATCTCATGTTCGACGCTCACCAACAAAGCTTTCGTGATGGTGATGATGGTGACAGTGATTTGGAGGAGTCTCCAAGGAACTTGAACATCATACTTGCAAAGAAATCTCAGGTTTGACATTACACACCTTATCTCTACCTATTCTTACACGATTCTATAGAGGGATCCATCATTCGATTCATTTGGCACAGGCAGCTTCAGGTTGTTGACAAGTGACGACTACGATGATGGCGATGGCAATGCCGCCAATGTTCATGATGATGATGATGATGATGATGATGATGATGATGATGATGATGATGATGATGATGATGATGATGATGATGATGATGATGATGATGATGATGATGATGATGAGAGTGGGTATCTACAGGACGCTATGGAAACTGGTAATGACTTGCAAATGAATGGCAACCGAGGAAGACCCCTGGTTAGAGCTGAAACTGACTTCGATAGTGGAACTCAGTTGAAGCCCTCGAACACGAGAGCAAAGGAGCCTCGGAAGGTTGCGACCAGGAGGACCTGGGTTATACCCCTCATTAGTTCTTTGTACCCACTAATTCTGACAGGTATAGCATGCGGATGATGAAGAGCATGGCGGAGAAGAAGCTGAGGAAGATTGGGATGAAGAGGATGAAGCAGAGAGTGATCTGCCAGTGCCTCGGCAACGGAGAAGGAAAAAACCTATGCAGAGGAGATCGAGAGCCACAAAGATTTCTCAAGTTCGACTTTCTATTCCTGACTGGTATCTACGGTGACTGATTTGTACATGATGACAATGATCAAGTAGACCCGGATGTAAACGAATCATCTGGCCTTGCTGCAGATGAAGACAATGCTATCATCGAGGACTTTGCCGACAAAGTACTTGTGATGGCTCAAGATCTCGCCAGAACGACGACTGAGTATACCACCATGCAGAACCTCGAGCGGGTGAGCACTGCGACCACTTCTGAAGTATCTCGCTTGCGCTCTAACAAGATGAGCGCATGGAACCTTGCAATGAGGGAGGAAAAGGAATCAGTTTCCGCCGATCTACGTGGAGCCAAGGCAGGGTATGGGTATAAGGGGTGGCTTGGGTTCACGGAAGAGTACGCAAAAGAGGTTGCGAATGTCTATGAGGAGAAGAGGGAGTACTATGAGGAGAAAGTAAAGGAGATGAATGAAGAGGGCCGTGTATGCACTATGGAGAGCCTCAAAAGAGTGCAAACGAAGGGAGTGAAACTTCTGCAAGAAACAGCAAGTCTCTTGATACTCACATTTGAAGATATACAGTACTGACCAAGCAGGTGGCGTACGTCAGGAACCACAGCGTACATACAGTCCTGCTTCTTATAGCGTCCAAGATTCCTGCACGAGCTCTGGACAGTGCTGGCTGTGGAGTGGCCTACTATAAGCACATCCTCGACAGAGGAAGAAGTCATGAAGAGTTTGAAATTATGTGTGACGGCACGGATATACACCAGCAAGCAAGCAATCAGCTCTCGGTACCTAAGACTTTTGAAGGAACAGCAGGGAGAGATACACTCAGGATGTTGGCTTCTTCTGCAATTCTTGCAATCATCAGTAAGTCGCCCATAATGACATGGCTGAAAGTACACTGATTCACAGCACAATGTACAGATGTGAAGACCCCGAATCGTATGGAGCAATTTCAGAAGCTTCCCCATCACAGGATGCACAGCGTTCTGACGGCTAGGAAGCTCAAATGGCGTGCACCCGAGCATTGGAGTGCTGAGTGTGGTGGCACTCAGGGGAGAATCTACAACACCATTCTCTCTAGATCAGCAAAAAACATTTCCGTCCGGGCGGAATGGCTCCGGCAGAGTGGACGCGCTCCGTCAGAGCCGTCAGAGACACCCCGGTGGCGGATTACTCCACGCCCGGTGTCAATACCACGTGTCGCGTTGCATATCGCCCTCCGATCGCCGTTTGGCCGTTTCTTATCGCTCTGTCGGTCTCCTATTTTAAACAAACACTCTGGCGTTGTGGCAAACTGTGACCATATGTCGGAATGGGTTCATTGGGTACACGTTTGCATCGGGATTGCAATGGGTGACGCTGCGAAAATCTCTCCTCCCGTTCCTTCTACATTAAGCTCGAGGAGCGTAGGAAGTTGAGAAGATATGATACTACCCGGCAGTGAGGATCCACGCAATTGCGCGGATCCACGAAATCTCGGACAGAGCGAGTGAGACCAAAAGTTGGGAAAGATAGAGTGTGAATTTTCATTGTATGATAAGATGTCTATCGACTCCGGGGTCTGCCGAATATATACTACCCGTCACTCTGTCCACCTCCGTTACCCCTGTATCTCCGTACAACCGCCATCGCTCCTTGAACATGTACTTGATCGAGCGTGTTTGAGATGCACTTGGAGACGTAGATCGAGTGAACTCAGAGATGCACTTGGAGGCCGTCATTGAGCGAGTTTGGATATGCACTTGGAGACTGAGATCGAGTGAACTCAGAGATGCACTTGGAGACATAGATGGAGTGAACTCAGAGATGCATTTGGAGGCCATGATTGAGCGAGTTTGGATATGCAATTGGATACTGAGATCGAGTGAACTCAGAGATGCACTTGGAGGCCAGGATCGAGCGAGTTTGGAGATGCACTTTGAAGCCATGCTCGTGCGAACTTCGAGGCCGTAATCGAGCCAGTTCGGAGTTACACTTGCAGACCGTAATCGAGCGAGTCTGGAGATTCACTTGGAGGCCGTGATCGAGCGAGTTTGGAGATTCACTTGCAGGCTATGATCGAGCGAGATTGGAGGAGTACTTGGAAGCGGTCAATTTGGAGGGAGGCGCGACGGCAGCTGAGACTCTATTCATTGGTTAACTTGTACTTGTGGGAATATAGAGAGTTGAGTACAACATCCGCCGAGAGATGAGAAACTGGCTGGGAGCGGCAGACTGTCGATTTTGGGATGATGCTGTACTTGGTGTATGCTGTACTCTGTGTTAACTCATGATTATGGCATGGAGAGATAGAGAGGGATGACTTAACTTCGTGTTCTTAGGTGGTGGTAGAGTTGAGCACAAGAAAGACAGAGATCAGAGGAGATGGGGGAAATCATCATGAGAAACTGGGACTTACAGAATTTCGTGTGCGAGTCAATTGACCATCCCCGATATGGCAGGTACGAGTCCCGATCCGGCGCGTAATAACACCGATACGAGGTCTTCCCAACCCAATCAGGCCAGTCATACCCCTGATTTCTCATATCCGCTCGTATCCTCCATATCATTCTCATCTTCATCCCCCATCTCTCTCTTTCTCGTCCACAACTCAACCATCATCGCTGA
>Ga0307512_10002000_pt1 | contig 27109 bp, 32 predicted proteins | sample 14_EM_MG_FD_200267 | JGI IMG/M metagenome (GOLD analysis project Ga0307512, IMG submission 200267) | Populus trichocarpa ectomycorrhiza microbial communities from riparian zone in the Pacific Northwest, United States - 14_EM | ecosystem: Host-associated > Plants > Roots > Unclassified | place... | reverse complement strand
GATACCTTGGTTCCCTGTACTTATCGAAACTACACGAGGCCGTTCTGTCACGGTCCCGCTGTTTGTTCCCATGCTCCCGCAGCCTAGGTCGCTCCACTCATTGTTTCATCCCCAAAGGACTTTTGATACATGCACTCACTTCATATTAACCTCTGTATGGTGTCCTGTAATCCAGATACAATTTGGGTTGCCTGACCCGATATTCCGTCGTATTCCGGGGTCATCTTGGTCCCGGAGTGTGTACCGGTTGCTTGCCAACATCTCCCAAAGTCCCTGAGCCAACCCAACAACAGCCTGGTTCTCTCACGTCAGAAGTACGTTCCAGAGAGAAAGGACGTCGGCCCCGCTTCTCGTTCACCGGACGCGTGTGGCTACCTCGATCCGGACGGGCCGACACGTTTTTGACTGAGATGCTTCCGTTACATAACGAAAAAGGCTGCCTCTCCACGGGTTCCGCTGGGTAGTCCGCTACATCCGTAGCTATGTACCGCTCATATACAAGGAGAAAAACGGACTCGGGAATATATATCTTATGTCCAGCCACTAGCTTATGTCGTGGACCTAAAAGTGTGTACGGCCGAGGGGTGTACTGTATACCTATCACCGGTTTCCTGGGGTGCAATTCATTGATAAGGGCTCCGACCATCGACGCTAACCGACTTTTCGTTGTCGTTCCGAGCCCGGACCTTTTGTACCACGTTACGTTGTGTTGTGGCACAGCCACTTCGGGGTTGCGAATGATATATGTGCACGACGTACGTTAAAAGACATTCTTCGGCGTGTTAACAATGCAATCAAGAGAAGGAGATAGCAGATAGGGGATGAACAAGAAAAGGAAAGGGATATACTGGGATGAAATGTGATGGTGGGGAATCGTGATGGGTCGTAACATACACAAATCAAGAACCCATGCGAACGACGGGAGAGTGGGGACACGAGGCGGAGGGGAGGGTGGCTGCGAGAGGGTAATTTGCCAAGACCGAGGCGTTGTCGTCGTAACTTCCGACATGCGTGTTACGATAGCATAGCAACATAAGGTATATGTCGTGGGAAAGCTGGGAAGCAGATCGGCGAAGGTATGTGTGGACCCGCAAATCATGAGGTACCCCGGACACTCGTGAACGTAGCGACAGAGGACAAAGAAACGCGTGCGAAGCTGACACAATAATCTTACGTGGAGAGCGAGGTCCGTGAATGAGCTGTCAACGTGGAAAAATAAACGGACGACGTTGTGATCGGGAAGAGCGGAAGTGAAACGCGGCAGGCTCATCTTCCTTCGACCTGGTCAATGAATCAATTATCGAAGGGCTGTTTTCGAGGAGAGCTGGTCACGGAGGAAGGACGTTCTAATCGGCTCCGTAGACGCTCCACCTCTCTCTGGAGACTGTAAGACAAAGGGGAAATGAAAAGGTAAGTTAAAATCAGAAAGGAGCTCCATACACGAGGATAGAGAATATGTTTCGTACTTCAGAGCCTTCTGCTTGTAGTCAGCTGCTTCGCGTTCTACCCGGCGCTTGGTCAGTTGGAGGTTGCTCTCGTTCGTTTGCTGTACGACAAAGCCAAAGAAGTTAGTCGGGAATCTGACATCCACAAAATATTACCTACAATCTCGTCCATAGATTGTCGCATCGTCCCCACACGAACCTGATATGACTTCACCTCCTCTTCCAACCTCGACCGTTGCCTCTCACTCTCTTGGAGTTGTATCATCACCTCCCGAGTACCTTTGTCTGCTGTCTTGAGCCTCGAGCTGTCCTTAGTGCTCTGATTCAGTTGATTCTGCAGCTCTTCAATACGCGATTCCAGCCTCTTGTTGACATTCGATGGCCTAGAGGAATTGAGAGATAACGTCTTGGTCTCGAGGTCCACGATTCGAAGATTGAGCTCTTTGATCTGCTTGTCAAGGCTCGCCTGTGGGATATAAAAATTCGTTCAGTGCGTCTCGATGGGATGAATAGACTACGCACATTGAGCTTATCGAGCTCCGAGTTCTCAACACGGATCTTTCCAAGTTCCATTTGACACTCAGATGCAAACCCTTCTGCCTTCTTCATCCTGTCGGATGCCATCTTGGCGCGATCGCGTTGTTCTTCCAGGCTCCTCTCGAGGTCTTGCTTCTGCAGGATGACCTTCTGCATCTCCGTTCCAGACGTACTGGAATCAACACCATCCTGTTTGATGGTATCAAGTTCTGCCTGTAACGCGCGTCGAGCCTTCTGGAGGAGTGTCCTATCTGCTTCTGCGTCGTTGAGCACACTTCGGAGTTCTCGGACTTGTGAATGCAGGGAGACGATCTGGGCCTGCTGTTCGGCCTGCGCGCCGGTGGCCGACTCATAGGCCTTGTTTAGGTCTCCTATCTTGGTCTCTAGGCGTTCCTTCTCCTTCTTCCAAGCACCGCCGTTGAAGACCTCGTCATCGTAACGGAGCTGTAATTCGTCGACCTGGGAAGAAAGGTTACGCTTCTCCTCTCGGAGGCGGCTCATACTCTCCCGCTGAGATTGCAACTCTGTGACCAGGTGTCAGGGGGGGAACCAACAATTGATTACTTGAACGTACCCTCGCTGAGCTGAGCTAATTCAGCCTGATACTTCTTGCGGGTCTGATCAGCGGCGAAGTCTCGATCCGCGAGGTCCTGAGCATGTTGCTTGCGTTCGTCTTCCATGCTCTCGGCCAAACGCTGGCGAATGATCTCAGCGTTAGCCGACTCGCTGCCCTCTTCCTCCAAACGAGCTTCAAGCTCCCGAACACGTTCTTCAGACCCCTTCAAGCGTTCCTCGAGCCCTTTGGCTTCCAGCACAATCTCGTCTTGTCCCTTCTGTGAGTCTGCCAGAGCGCGTCGGGCTGTTTAACCAAGTCAGTGATCCTTCAAGATCCCTGTAAGGTTTGAACGAACCGAGTGATTCTGCGCGGGCGGATTTGACCCTGGCGATTTCCGCCTCCTCCAGCTTGGCGAGATACGATTCTGCCTTTGTTTTGTAACTGTTGACGGCCTCTTGGAGTTCTGTCGGGATGGTCAGATGTGGTTTTTAAAGCCAGTATCTACTACTCGCCGGAATGAACAGTGGTAGAAGTAGTGGAAGAGATCTCCAGGTCTTGTAGCCTTGCTTGCAGCTGACGTTTGAAACCTTGAGAAATGACATGGAATTAACTCCCTATGCGCGTGCTAGAGTACGGTGACTCACTCGCTTCCTCGTTCTTTGCGATGACCTCAAGTTCGAGACGGTCGCGGAGCTCTGATACCTCATTCTCCAACTGTTTCTTGGCTTTCGAGAACTCCTGGACTTGGCGGCGTTGATCTTCCAGTTCCAGCTGTGCAGCACGTTGCTGTACGACCTGGGGAAACGTCAGCTTTACGCCTGCGCTGAATATTCAACATCGCTGACCAAGGCTTTCCTAGACTCCTCCAGGCGAGCATAGCTTTCCCGTTCCCCGGCGATCGTGCTCTGAAATTTGTTCCATAATTCCTTGTCCCCGCCAATCTGAGCAGCCTCCGCCGCCCTGCGGGCCTCTCTCTCGTCTTCCAGCAATTCCACGAGTCGCTTGTTCTCGCGGGCCATTTTGACCTTGTACTGTTCCAACGAATGAATAGAACCGTCGCTTTTGTCGAGTTCCGCATTGAGTTCGTTGAGCGAGTTCTCCAAGTGTTCCCGAACCCTGTCCGAGGCAGCCATACGCAGTTCGAGGACTTGCAATTGCTGTCGTAAAACGGTGGCCTGCTTATCGGAGGTCTTGGACAGCTCAGTCTGAGAATCTCTGCGGCCGCGAGAGGAACCATTTGTCTGAGGGGAACGTTTCTGGGGTGTGATATTCGCTAGTGACCGTACACCCATGTCTCGAATCTGACCACGGGTTGTGAATTCTCGTTCCATTTCCTCGTCAGCCAGCTGCAGCTCCTTGAGCAACCGAGTACGAAACGACTCGTCCTTTGGTCCACTTGTCATTATCAGGCGACGAATTTCGGCGTGTTGTCTGTCAATTTGCTCCTTTATCCTCTTCGCAGTGGTTTTGGACCACTCCGCATCCTCTAGCTGCGATTCCAGTTGAGAGACCTTGGCTTCGTACTGTCGTTGCATCTTGGCCATCGACGTGCTTTCTGTAGAATCCGCCAGTCGAGCGAGTTCTGTCTCCAGATTATCCTTCGAACGCTGAATGGCCATCATCTGTTGAGTGATATCTGTGATTTGCCTCTGCGAGTTCTGGAGGTCCTCCTGCAATCGCTTGACACGCATCTCTCCAGCCTCCCTGCTCTTCCGCTCCTTTTCTGCCTCTGCGAGCGCCTGGGTAACCTTCTGCTCCTGCATTCGAATGGCTTTCTCCTTCTTGCTGATCTCAACTCCCTCCTGTTCGGTCTGCCTGGCGTAGTCTTCGATCTCGCGACTCAATCGTCCCTTGGTCTTCTCGAGTGAGGCGATGTAAGCTGCGTTTTTCTGTAACTCAAGATGAGCGTCGGCGAGTTGTCGATCGGTAACACGTTTGGCTTCTTCCAGGACATGTACGTGCTCCACGATGGTCTTATCCTGCTTAGACTCCAGCTGCTTGTTCTGCCACTCCAGGTTCTTGATGTCCGTAAGAGCCTTGTTGAGATCCCGGTCAAGTTTAATGTTACGATCTTTCAACGTCGCGATCTCCTGCTTCCTCGTTGTGCTGAGCCTCTCTGACTCGGTACGTTTCGTAGTCTCAGCCTTGAGCTGTTCGCGAACAGACTCCAGATGCCGTTCTGAAACCCCTTTGTCTCTCTCGAGTTCGAAGAACATATCCTCGTAATCAGCGAGTTTTGTCTGGGAAGTTGTGATTTGACGCTCCAGGGCCTGGAGAGTATTCAGTTGGGGATGTGCATTAAAGCAGAAATTACCAACCTCCTTAGCCCTCTGGGCTTCGGCGAGCTGTGAATCTGTGTCATTCTGGCGTGAACGCACTGACTGAAGATCAGATTCGAGGGATCGTTTGATCTTCTCTGCCGCGGAGAGATCTACCGTGACCTCCTTGAGTTTCGATGATGCCGCCCGTTCCCGTTCCAGCAATGAGTTGTATGTCTGCTGCAAAGACTTGTGCTCGCGGTTGGTCGTGTCAAGGTCCACCTTGAGTTTGTTCTGTGTTTCCGACGCGAAGGCGCGGGCGTCTGCGATGTCGCGTTGGAGTTTGGAAACTTCGGAACGGAGGCTGACCAGCTCAGCTTCTTTACGTCTTTCCACTTCAGATCGTTTGGTCTCTTCGCTTGTCTTAGCCTCAAGGAGGGTACGGAGTTGATCCAACTCTTTCTGGAGTCTTGATTGTGCTGTGAGGTCACGTTCCCTAGTCTGTTTTGACTCGTCAATCTCCAGGGAAAGGGTTTCAAGGTCTGCCTCCAGCTCCGTGACGTGTTTCTGAAGGCGAGCTCGTTCGCGTTTGGTGGTCTCGAGTTCGTTGTGTACACGATCAACCTCAGCCTCTTTCTCCTTGATGATCTTTGAATAATCCGTGGCAGTACGAGCAAGTTCTGTGAGCTGTTCTCGAGCGCGACGAAGGTCCCCCTCAAGTCCATCCGCCTTGTTCTTATGGAGATCCCTACAAATTTTGTTAGCAAATGTAAATACAACAGAGAACTCGGGTTATGGGCTGACCTGTTTTGAGATTCGGAGGTAAGCTTCCCTTCGAGTTCCTTCACAGCACCCTCAGATCGGTCCTTGAGCCGCGCAAGATCGTCCTCCCTCTGACGGACGAGATCCGTGAGATCCTCGCTGAGCTTCTCGAGTTCAACTCGATCGTGCTCCAAACTGGAGATGAGTGTCTGGGCTTTAGCAAGCTCTTCGTTGAGTTCTGCCTGTCGGCCCTGCCACTCCTGTTGCTCGCGCTCCAAACGTACGAGGTGTTCCGCAGCTTGATCGAAGGCCTGTTTGAGGGTTTCGTGTTGCTCCTCGCTCTGCTTCTGGAGTTGCAAGGCGCGATCGAGTTGGGAGTCCAGAGTATCGAGGTCCGCTTGCAATGCTAGTACATCCTCTTCCAACTCGCTCTCCCTCTTCTTACTTCTTTCCAATTGGGAATCCTTATCCAAGTTGAGGGCCCTCTCTGCGGCAAGGTCCTCCTCCACCCTCCTCTTCTCGTTCTGCAGTCCCATCTTAACCTTCTCCAACTCTTCACGAACCTGTTGGTCCTTCTCCGCCCTCTCTTTCGCGAGGGCCAATTCAAGCTCTTTCCTCCGCAATTCCTCGTCGTTCCTAGTGGCAGCTAACAGAGGGCGGACCTATCAAACCGTTAACATATAGAAATACCTGAAAACGAGTATCTACCTTGGTGTAGAGCTGCCACCATGGCCAGTCCCGAAGATCACCGTAGATTCTCGCGTTTCTCTGAATCGTCCGAATGGCAATCGCTCGATTAAGAATTTTCTTCATCTGCCGCCTCGCGGTCCACATGCGGGCAGCGGATTGGAAACGAGAGAATATGTTGAATAGTAAAGCGCCTCGCTTCTCCTCTTGTTCGGCCAAAACCCCGGCTTTAAAGAAGATCTTTGAGGTTCCGATTCGGTAGCTCTGCTGATTCAAGCCGAGAGCATCTACCATCCGGAGGCAAGCCATTCGACCATCCATATACCCAGGTGGGAGAATTCCGGGCGTCAAAATCTCGTATCGTTGGCGGAATTCCACGAACGGCAGACGATTGGGGAACCCCAGACGGGCGATACGGATGCCCTCGAGAACACCGTTACATCGAAGCTGATCGAGAACCAGGGGGACGTCGATTCGTCCTGGCTTCTTGTTATGGTTCGGTACGATACAACGCACGAAATGGGGCTGGGTGGCAACGAGTTGACCCATGAGACTGGAGAGTTGTTCGCGGTGGCGTTGAGCGACGGTCCTGAAAGCTCCCTTCTTGGTAATACGTTGCCTTCCGGCGAGGGTGCCTACAAGAGACGCCGGGGCTTCCGCGTACTCAGCGAAGAGTGTAGCAACGTAACGTTCAGACGAGCTCGCGAGTACACGTGTTAGGTTGTCATTGAGAGGATCCTTATTTTTCTCCAGCCACCCCTCCGTTCTGTATTCGACCCGCCCGGCATAGTGGTGAACGATGAAGCCTTGTTCGAACCGTGCGGGTGCGTATTTCGTGCGTCCAAGATGGCCCTCTTCACCCTCAGGGATATTGGAAGCCCATAAGCCATGGAGTTTGTTCGTGAACGTGGCGTCCGTAGCCTTCGGCATGATACATTCCTCATCCAGGCAGCTGAGGATACCGATGGCGTTCCCGCTAGTTTCGATGAGGTCGATGGTTGGCTGCAGGTCCAACCCAAAGTTGACATAGTCCCAGTGGATGCCTTCCCTCGAATACTCCTCCTGCTCCAAGACGAACATGTGATGATTGAAGAACTGCTGGAGCTTCTCATTAGTATAGTTTATGAGCAGCTGCTCGTATCCGTTCTTATCGAATATCTCGAATCCAGCAATATCTAGAACCCCAATGAAGGTGGACTTGGATGATGGACGGTCTAATGCTTTGTTAATCCTCTCGACCAAAGCTCCGAAAGATTTTTCGTATAGTGTCTTGCAAAGGGCAGATAACTCTTCGATGGCCTGTTGTCGCGTTCTCGCCTGAGTAACCCACTCTCGTCCGGCGAGGACCCTGGGCCGTAGGACTGCCTTCGTAAATTCTGAAAGAGGTATTCCGAGGAGATGGCAAACGCGTTCCGCCTGCGATGGGTCGGCCAAGAATGCGTCGTCTCCGCGGGTGGAAGAAACGACGATATTGCCGATATGTAGAATGGCTCCGACGGTACGGAAGAGATCAAACTGCTCAGCAGCTGAGAAACCAACGGTATCGAGCGCAGCCTTTAGCGCCGCCCATTCCTCGCGATCGTTGATCCCATCAACTTCCCGCCGGCTCTTGTTGAGGTACTCGTAGTCCTTCACACCTCCGTCCAGTAACAGGGCATCTGATTCTAGGTTAGCAAAAGTAAGATACCCTGTTTGTAGAGCGCACCTTTCAGCGCTCCACCAGCCTCCATCAACTGGTAGAATACATGGAAGTTACGTTCAGCCTCGCTCCTCACTACAACTCTACTCTTCTCGAGCAGGTACCAGTCAATGTTTGCGCCAGCAATGCTCCCATCAGGTGAGAAGCTGATGCGGATGAACTTTCCAAATCGACTGGAGTTGTTGTTTCTCTGTGTTTGGGCATTGCCGAAAGCTTCTAGGATCGGGTTGGCCTGGAGAATCTGGCGTTCCAGGAGACCAAGTCGACCCTTCGAAGTGAGGTGAGATGCCGAAGAAGAAGCACTGATCGACATATGCTTGCTATGCCTCTTTATGGGAGTAGCGCGAGGTAATCCGATGGTTGGCATAACGCTGAACGATGAAGACGATGATAAAGACGGGGATTGGGAATGACCTGGTGTCATTGGAGGAGCATATGTGTCTGTAGCGATTGCAGCAAGGTATGAAATAACCTTTTTCGTGCTCTCGGTTTTACCGGCACCGGATTCACCACTATACAGATGTCAGTCGAAACACCAGCTGAGAATCGAGTCTACAGACGTAATAAGGATGCTCTGGTTTTCGCGTTCGTCACCCATGTTCACCCAGGCTCTCTCCGCGATAGCAAAGATGTGTGGCGGGTTCTCGTCCTTCAGTTTCCCGCGATATTGGTGAATTATTGCATCTGAGTAGAGTGGGAGGGCTTGGTATGGATTAATCGCAACTAAGAATAGTCCAGAATATGTCTGCTTCTCCGTAAGTAGAAGAAAACAAAGGTAAAAGCTCTTGGGCTCACATAGATAGCCCCAGAGCCATATCGTAGGCGGAGATTGTGGACCACGCTGGCTTCGTTCAGAAACGACAGATCGGCAATATCGTCCACCCTATCGAATTTTGGTGGATTCTTCTTGGACAAACTGTATCCTGGTAATCGTCGGATCTAATCCCTAAGGTCAAAACTGGTAGGGATTAATAAAAAGGGCAGCATACACCGCGTCCACTATCAAGCACAACCTCGACCATATCATCCTTGTCGCTTCTAACCCATCCTGAGAGGTATCCTTCTATATCATCGGGTACCCAGACCCATGTCTTCTCGCCGGATTCGGGTTGAGCCATGAGGTCGCTGGTGACATCTGCGTTCTGGTGTGGTGGCAGTGTGGACATGGTAGAATGTCCCCGGCGAATTTGGTTTCCAACCGAGCAACAGAATTAGATCAATGTCGGGAAGCAAGGTCAGTATTTGGTATCGTGTTCAGCACTGGGCTGTGGCGCTTGGGTGCGATCCCGGGGTGAAATCAGAATGCTGAACCAGACAAATCTCCGCTAGGTTCTTTGAGGTTCAACCGAAGAGGTATACGCGGACGGCAGAGCACGTGGTAATTACTGCAACAGGCGCCGAACGTGGCCCGATAGGGTTCGACTCGCGCTGCATAGATATTGGGCATTAAATACGCAAAAAATACAGAACGTTTACGGGATATATCGGCGTGTGTAAGTGGAGGGATCGTCTACAACAAGTATTTCCGCTTGCCAGGAGCTTAACCTCCCAGTCTCGTCCTTGTGGCTGAAGAGACGTGTTAAGCGGAGGTCCTCGAACCTAATGCCACTCTGTCGGTCGTTCATAATTTTCCAGATGGGATCAGGGTGGGGAAAGCGCAAGTGCGAGTAATTCTAAGTAGAGTATCATCAAGGGTCTGACAGGTTCATTCGTACGAGGAAGACTTACAGTCATGAAAGCTTGAAAATGTTGAGCTACTGCTAAGGCAAGCAGTCTTCGGGTCATGGGTCCGTACTGATGACCAAGTCCCTCACAGATGTTGACGGGGATAGAAGCAATCCAAGAGATGTGCCCGTAACCAGGCCACTGTAAAATGCAGATTAGCAAATGAACCAGTACCCACGGGCTGCCCACTCACAAGGATGGAGAGCTGGATTTCATCGTAGTCGAGGCCGAACGTTTGAAAGACTCGCTCCTCAGGCGCAACCATGAGCCCCTCAGCTCCATGATCTACCATGCCTTCGAGTGACACCCCAAAGTCTGGATGCTCACTCTTGGACTGAAACCAGATGGATTGAACTCCGGTCGTAGATCTCGGAGTTATGATCCTTTGCGGGAGGATTCGAACTACCTGTTGTGCTGCACCATTCCGTGTGGTGAGAGGAGGTCGGGCTGGTCCGCATTCGATAGTTTTCCTGCGATCATTCTTAACGCGGGTAGCAGACGCATCCTGATAGCGATGGGTGTTCTCTATGTCATAGCTCCGTTTCCGGCTATGGCGGTCGTAGGTAGCATTAAGACTTTCGCGCTACAGCCCATGTTAGTAAGTCCCTCAGCAAAGATTCGCCCAATCTCACCCTTCCACCAGGGAAAACGTCCGGGGTAAAAAAGGAAGACACCACTGCCCCCTCGGATGGAATGTAAAAGTTGGCGATTGGCTGAGATGACATGTCGTTCGAACCAGGAAGGAGTGTAAGAAGGAAGCTGGTCGATTTGAAGGCTGGTGAGTAAAGTCATCCCAGCACACCAGCGGATTTTATAAACTTCCGTGGAGTCCGCCACGGCCAACGCATAGTAAATCACCGTTGTGATTGTAGCCACCCAGATTAAGCGGAATGAAAACGGTGGACCAGCAATAATTCCAGGAAGTTGAGCTGTGAATAGCGGCACGGTCTGCTCAGCGGCCCTTTGGAATCAAGTTTCACCTCAAATCCAGCGGCCCTTGCCGTTTCGAGCATTGCAGACCAGACGCGTCATCCAAAGGAGGCGGTAGATGAAGTACATGGGAAGGCAAGGCGTTCATTTCGGATGTTTCAGCTTATGTCCATGGCTAGGGTGAGGGCCATGCGAAACCTCGAGGCAGTCGCATCATTAATATTCCGTTCCAAGTTGAATGCGAACCCGTGATCTGAAGTTCTCACGGACCCAACGTTGCCAATCATCCGCCACCAGCAATCATGGCCTCCCAAGCTAAAGACCGCCACTCCACACAGCTTGCTCGGTCATTGGTCGAGTTCAATCAAACGATCGCACAGACAAAGACTCTGTTAGAGCAGTTCTCTACCGACCTCGATGCGATGAGAACTTTGACGGCCATCCATGTCTCACAGTAAGCATCATTCTTATCCCTCGTCTTTTCCGAAAATTAGATGAAATTTTTGTAGGTTCATGACAGTGGCGACAGACATGGACACAGGAACATGGAGGAATGAAAATGGATCCGATCACGAAAAATAATTACCTACTTGTAGCATAAGTGATTCTTAATGATACAGGGATCATCCTGGACCTGCAGAAAACATGGCGTAAACCAAGATAGCAACTAAAATGAAGGAAAAACCAAGGGTGGACATTCAAGCCATCATACCCCCACTAAATTGAGGAAGACTTCCGTTTCCGAGCAGGAGCGAGAAGTCGGGATCGAATTGCGTGTTCGACATTTCTGAAGGCGAAACCGCTGGATCGAAATCTGAGAGCCCCAGCTCAGTAAAAATCGAGTGGTACACGTTTTCTTGTGACGAGGGTGTGTCGAGGAGAGAAGTTGATTGTTGTAGGTGGGTGTTGGACATGTCCGGGGAGATGTTAAGCACTGGTGGCCGCTCTGGAACTAACCCGCGGAATATCTCCGAGGACGCAGTGTCGGAATCAGGGGATGGGTGAGAATGATCGGAGTAATGGTCAGCAGAGACGCTGTGCGACCTTGTTGTCGAAGGGGTTTTCCTCCGCACCGGTCGTAGCCAAGGCAATCGTGGTATCTTTCTGTCTTGTGGCCCAGACCTGTGATGCACATCAAGCGGAACACCAGCCACTGTAAACCTTCTGTGAGTAATTATTATCGAGAGATGGATTTAGTCGCTATACCTCGGCAAAACTCTTCCATGATATCACACGAACGCAATCCGCAGAGGTAACGCCCGCTGAACTGCCTCAAAAACGTGACGCAAGAACGCAAAGCGTTCATAGACGTGGGAATTAGGTGCTGTAAGGGAGGCGAAGTGCAATTCAACAAGACGGCGATGATGGTTCTTCCAGCTTGAGTCAGTTGATGGATAACGTGGATTCCGTCTACTTGGAAGGTCAGGAAAAGTGTGCAGCAGACGAGAGAGGTACTCACAGTACGTCATTAATCCTTTTGTGGCGATGTGGATGTGGGCTGTCACTATCCGAAGCGTGCATGTGTGGGCTTCGATAATGGCCTTTATCTCCGCTTCTGACTGCTCTTCCGAGCCGTTATACCATCTCTCCGCAAGGAGTTCTTGGAACCGGTGTCTGTGAATGAGCATTCGGACGAATTGCTCGACACAATGAAACCTCTCCGCTTGTGTCACCCGGATAACATCTCCGCTCGACATCGTTTCCACGCTGTACGCCCAGTGAGGGGAGATGCTCTGGAAAATCTCATTTAAGAGAGACTCTTCTTCCACTAACTCCTGGGAGTGTGGGCCTCCCGAAGCCATATTTGCTGCATGAACGAACAAGGGAGACGCTCGGCCAACCGGGTTAAGTGCCATGCGATTGAGGAGGGACTCCAGGACGACGAATGCTTTGACGACAGCCATGAACACCTCGATCCTACTCGGTGTTCCAGTAGGCTGTTCTCCGATACCTTCGTGGGTGATGAACTCATCGTCCACTGCGACAGGTTCCCCGACATCACAGTCTCTCATCCTAATCATGGGTGGTCTCCCAAAGTGGGCACTTGCCTGCTTATCCCACAGATAGACGCAGAAGAAGGTCCGCTTCCTTACTTCATCTTCTATCGGGTCGAAACAGTCGAACGCCTCGGAATCTCTGTGGAGCCCAAGATCGATAGTAAGGGTGACAGACTCTGCAAGGAGGGCAAATGCACGTGATAACCTGCCCGCACCAGTGGCGTACACTCCCGCGACAAGAACTGCCTGGACAGTGTGAACAGTTGGGCGATCGGCCGAGGGCGTGGTCCGTAACCGCCCGAATAGTTCAAACCAGTGTGCTCCGGCAGAACCCCCATCTTCCGGATCCGCACGAGCACGAGGGTCGTCAACGTGTCGAGATGCTAGACAGCATATTGCTACGATAAGCGCCGCAAAACCCGGTTCTCCCCACCGCGATGGATTTCCGTAATCCTAAGAAAATCAGTCGGTCGGGGCGGAGAACTGGATATCATAGGACTCACCGACATGAAGGAGGGGATGTGGAGAAACGGCATTATGTAGTATGAAGTGGATAGGTAGCATTGTACTAAGCTGATCCTGACGTCAGGAGTCGTACGTCGGAAGAATGGAATATACGCACTTGTCAATTAGATCCGGTGGTATTATTGAAGTGACATAGCGCCAAACAGCCTCTGCATTCACATCGGTTTTACGAGGCGAACGGTCCGGGAACCAGTCATCTGTAGATAATCACCCTCAGAACTGCATAGATTTTTTTTTCTAGAATATGCTAACCAGTCCCGGTTGAATGTCTTTCGACCAACGAATCCAAGAAGGGGAGTCCCGAAGTTTCACCCTGCCAACGGGGATAACCGGCGTCATCGAGGTACATATAGGATGGTGACAATGGCATCCTGCGACCCGACCCCGCAAGCTTCTCGGTAGGATCCGCGCAACCGGGTGCAGCAGGGGGGGCACCCTCGGAAGGGTTACTTCGAAGCAACTGATTCGGAGAAGTAGGGATAACCCCATGTTCACCATTTCTATCCCCGTTGGCGGTGAATCGCAAGGATGGATTAATTAGGGGATATGAGTTCAAGTGTGGAGGTGGGACTGAAGATGGGTATGTTTGGGGAGACGCGGGAAATGTTGTTCCAAGAGTAGAAGGTTGTGGGCTGGGGGTTGCTGTGGGATTGACCAATCCGTTCGCTGCGAAAACAGATGGTGGTATGGCTTGGATCAGTTGCTCCAACTGTCTCATTCGAGCCTCGATCCCCGCCGTTTTTCTGCAGCATCGTTAGACCATCGTTCGGAGGCATAGTAGCTGAAGCATACTTTGATTTTTGGCCCTTCTTTCCGTTCTCCTCGAAGGTACATGCTGAGCCAGATGAGATGCATGCTTGACAAGGGTTACCGTCGTCGCAGCGAATTCTCCTGCGCCTGAAAGGGAAGCCCGGTCAGGATCATCTGAACATCTATAACTATACTAGCGAAAGTATCATGCCTGCAACGATCGCAAGCTCTGCACGCGACAGGGTGTAAGTTGTGTCGTCGATGGGTGAGGTAGGGAAGTGACTTGCCTGCCCAACTTGAATCTTCTCTCTTTCATAGCTGCGATGGACTTGGGTTCACTGTTGCGCTCGGCGACAGGCATATGGGAGGCAGTGAGCTCAGGCTCCCGATTTGAGTGATCTTGGTCGGTAGCATTCATGGGGGGTAGGTCGGTGCTTATAAGGTACCTGGGGGTTAGTTTTTCTGGGGTAGTTTGATCCTATTAGCCCATGACCATGGTTATTTCCGGGGATGGCTGAACAAAATAGCCAATTGAGAAAATCTTCAAATCAAATCGTTTCAGGATCTATAGAGTACATAGTACAACGTGTATAGGAGAGATGTACGTCCGAGCAAGAATGTCCAAGGATACAGGGCAAAATTTCCAAGCGATCGGCTCATTCTTTCTTGTTCCGAAGCTCCCTGGTCCAGTCCACCACATTCTTCAGTTGTTCGAAGGTCACGAAGATCAGAATGGTCGTGGGCTGCAGCCTCATCCAGGCAGGCACCCAGCCCTTGAAGACAAACATCGGGCCTTCGTTGCGCAACGAATTCTTGATCACTTCCAGCGTAGACTACGTAACGAAGATCATTCAGCGCCAGGCCGGCGGGTTCAATGCAGGGGAAGTACGCACTCGTGATCCCGATCCGGATGCATTCATGATTCGACTCTGAGCGCGAGGTCAGCAACTGTCAGGTCAGGTACGAGGGTTTGACGTGCCTTCAACACATCAGCCGGAGAGCACACCGTAGTGGCTACGGTTCCCTGGAATGGACACTTTCAACGGTGCACATATAGACGACAAGAAAAGTCACAGACTGCGCCAAAGCTTGCAGCTACATGACAACCCATGTTATCTTCGAAGTATGGCGTGTTCAGCAGTTCACGCTTGAAGAAGTCATATCTGTCAAAGGAGTCAGGCAAGAAATGGGACAACGAGTCTGGTACATACGATGCCAATTGGCTGGCGTTCATCAGGATTGCACGGACTACATTCGGGCCAACTCCGCGGCCAAGGGAAGAGAAACCCTCCTCCCGTACCATCTGTGATCGTTTTGAGAATAAGCACGGGTGCAGGTGTGGCGGGACTTGCCCTGAATAATCCATCGAAACAGTTCTTATAGTTCAGCCGTTTGTCCGCTGGCTTGGCCATATCTCCCTGCAAGCGAACCTGCACATCGCATAAGTCGATGGAAACCGGAGAAATTCCACGGGGAGCAAACCATAATGATCTCTACATGAATCAGAACACGAGTCAGCCCGCACATGATACGATTAATTATAGTACACAAACCTCCAGGGTTTCCAACAAATCCAGCGATTCCACCGGCTGATGAGCGAATGAAACCCGAATTCTCGCCAATCAGCACAGTAACATTTACGCACCCATGCATCCGGCCAGTGCCAACTTCCAAGGGGGAGCGGAAGCACCTTAGAACCAGTAAATGCGCGGAATTCAACTCGGCTGGGTTGCATATCACATACCGGCATCAAGGAGTTTCTTGCTCTCGTCGTACGCCCAGAACCTACAGACGGAGTAGCTCATCTGTCGCATCCAGGTTCCGGAAATCCCATCAAAAAGTCCTCGAACACCTAGAGACATCCTCAGTCCGACGCCCGCGGGCATTGGTGGTGACACCCACCCGCCGTGCGGACTGTCTTTTTCAAAGACTCTATCATCCCCTTATCCCCAGACGCCTGGAGTCTGACTTTGGTGAGATCGAGCGGGCTGCATACAACATTACGTAATTAACGACGTTGTCGACCCGGAGGAGGGGGTCTGGGATGATTACTGGGTTATGGACGCCGCGATAGTTGCAGCAACACCTGGAGGGCATGTTAGAGGCACGCAGGATCGCCACGCATACAGCTAACACATACCTCCCAGCCAAAATGGATAAGGTGCCTTCTTCGGCGCATTGACGGTAGTTGTTGTAGACGCCATGTGACCCAACCCGATCTGAGTGGATGAGGGTGAGGGGAGATGAGAGCGAAGACCAAGAGGGCACTGGTGGTGGTCGCACAGGTAAAACAGTCACGGCGAAGAGCCGGTGATCGTACGACACTCAATTGACAGGAGGAGCCTGGTCTCATGATGATGAACCATTACGTCTCGGCGAGGTCACAACGCAGGGTACAGAGAAAACAAGTGTTCCAATCAAGACTATGGAGCGATTTTTACTCGTACGAAGAGTTTAAAAACTGCAGCAGTTTTTCCCGGTTGCTATCCCTCTCAAGATCAGCAGCATCCTTACGCACTTTCAGCTTGATCTGCTCGAAACGGAAGGTTCCTCAGGTTAAATCCGGCCCCGTTGCGATATGCAATGAATGAAGATTCCAACAGACCTTCTTCCCAGTCAGAACACTCCTTCGAACATCCTTTTCATTACGGTCGCTGTTCTTACTCCGTTTTCCCCCGTGTCTTCTTTTTTTGTCTCTCAAATCCTTTCTACCCGATCTACGTTTGGAGCGCGAAGACGACGTTGAAGAATCTGAGGACCAGCTTCGAGAACGTGAACGAGACCGGGATCGCGACGGGTGTCTCCGTTTCCTTTTTTGTGGATGGGACGGCAATAATCGATTCCCCTCCCCGGAATCGTCCTGATACGATCTGTCCTGGGATTTTGGCGGACTGCGCGACCGAGCCGATTTGCGCATCTAACAATGAAAGCTGGGTACAAACTACATCCGTAGTGGCACACGACCTACCCCAGGGGTCCGACTCCTATCGCGTTTCCGTCCCCGGTGGTGGTGGTGATGCTAACAGTACTTTGAGCCAACTCCATTCTATGCGAGAGAACATAAACATACACTTCCACCTGGTGAAAAATCGCAATCCTTGGAGTCAGGGTGACGGTGGCGAGATTTCGATCCTTCTGCTCGAGGAGAATGAGGCTCATTGCGCTCCCTTCCCCTTGACCGTGACCTAGACCTTCGGTCTGCTCAAGGGGAAAGGTATGCGTGACATGGATCCAAAAATCACATCAGGACGGTTGAGGTGTAATCCCGTGTTCATGAGAACAATTTGCCGTGGCCAAAAAGCGGAAGTCAGGTTTTTCCGTTGATGGCAACGACAGAATGCCTCTCACCATATCCTCGACGATGTCTCTTTGAGGGACGCCCAGACATACTGTCGTGGCAGTCCAGCAATTGAGTGATGAAGGCGATAACGGCAACTTTTTTCACTTCGGTTGGCGGCGGAAGGTGCCGAAGGCGGGTGATTGGCTTCCACGTGACCAACGCGTCCTGACCTTGAATTTCTTTGACCGGCCCAGCCACCTCATACCCGGCATGTCGAAAGTACTGAGATATCCAAAGGTCACCGGTAAGTGTAAAGGCTCTCGAAAATCTTATCGCGCGAGACTTATTATTTGTCTGAAGGCTACGATCTCGTTGAGCAAATTGGTGGCGGAGGTTTCTCGACGTGAGGGCCACCTTACGGTGACAAAGCCACACTCGAGATCGCTGACGTTTCACGTCCTGTATCATTTGTCTTGGTGACTTAGGGTATTTCGTGCGGTTCACTTTGAGGAGCATCAGGTGGCAGCATGCAAAGTGGTGGCATTAACGCCTGAAACGAAACCTTACGATCGCAAGATGATAGAGAAGGAGATGCAGGTCCACTCAGCTTTGAAGCACCCTAACGTTCTCGAGTTTATAAACGCCATTGTTGTTGAGGCGAATGGAAGGTCCCGTTACCATCCTGGCATCTACATGCTACTGGAGCTCGCCGCTGGTGGCGATCTCTTCGACAAAATTGGTATTCCGCTTCACACATTTCATTACCCGGAATTAATCAGCGAGGACAGCTCCGGACGTTGGCATAGATGAAGAAATTGCCCATTACTACTTCACACAGATTTTATCCGGAATGGTTCGACCACTCCTTCAGCGATAATCTATACCCAACTAAACTGGCCCCACCGCCAGGACTATATCCATAGAGAAGGAGTCTGTCATCGTGACCTCAAACCAGAGAACATTATGCTCGACGCAGCGGGTGTTCTCAAGATATCCGATTTTGGTCTGTGCTCCGTTTATAAACTCAAAGAGAGTGGCAAGACGCGCCTGTTGAGTGAACGGTGCGGGAGTTTGCCGTACATAGCTCCAGAGGTGAACGTGTTCCAATTGTCTCGAATTCATGGAATCTCAGTTACCTCCAAGCTCGCCGGAAGTACCCCCTACAAGGCAGAGCCGATCGATGTCTGGGGCATCGGCGTCATCCTTTTCACGATGCTTGTTGGAAGTGAGACACCCTTGATTATTTTCCCGATCACTCATCCCAATACTTTCTAGACACACCTTGGGACGAGCCGTCCGAGAATAGTTTCGAGTTCTGTGCCTACGTGAACGGCGAGATTTTCGATAAGGATCCCTGGAACAGGCTATCCCCGACGGTGCTCAGCAAGTCGTCTCAATATTTCCATCCCTTATGTCGTATTGATCGGGGTCAGGTTTGATTACGGGAATGTTGAACATCAACCCGGATGAGAGGCTGACGATAGCAGGGGCTTTCCAGCATTCATGGGTGTCACGGTTAATGCCCTCTGTTATCCTTTGGGTGTCTTAGGCTGACTCAAAGAAGCGCGAGTCAAGTTGCGAATCAAGGTCCTGTTGCCTTAGCACAGAGACTCACTCAATCGTTACGAAATTCTGGAGACCTAGAGATTGCTACCCCCCAACGCTTGTGCGTCTTCATCAACTCACTCGGGCTCATATACCGATCATTTCGTCAGTGAGGGGAAGGTCGACATCGATGGGGATCAGATCATGGGATCTACCACCGTTCACAACTCTCAGTTCACGCAATCGTTACTCCTTTTCGTGAGTACAACCATCCAACTGTCCAAGAACAGCACGACCAACTGAACTGGTGAATTCCCTCTCTTAGTCCCAAACGCAGTCTGGAACCAGATATACCCCATGCCTAACGAGGTTCTACTGTTCACTGGGGGCCGGAATCATGATGAAACTCATCTACAAGAGCTTACTGGGTTTCAATGTCAAGTGCAGGGCTTCAGATCCCATCTCTCGGGGCACCGACAAATCCGATGTGCAACTCAGATTGCGAATTGGCGGTGTAGATCGGCGTAAGGTCAGGTTCAAGGGTTGGGTGACCGTAGAGTACTTTGTCTATGGTGATGTTGAAGGCAGTTTCGTTGTCATGCAAAGAGACGAAGTGATTATTTCCATCCTTAATAGTGTGGTGACCTCTGACGCCAAATCTTAGGGTTCGCCGCTGTCCTGGCGACAGCTGTGGAAGGCGTTAATTAAGCACGAGGACGTCAGCCCCCACGTCTTGAGAAAATAGGGATTGGCCCATCCAGTCATCTTACTCCGACCCATATCTTTACTTATGATAATTCATTGAATATATTTTATAGGAACGCAGACCGGAGCGAGGCATAGAACAGGTATCAGCAACGAGCAATTCGATGACAAAGCAATAAGAGGTCAACCATAATAGACACTTGATCAGTTGCGAGACCCAGAAATGCGAGTGCAGAGATGACTCCTTTCAAGCTGAGCGTGTTCCGGGCTGTCTAGTTCGACGCCAAGATCCTCAAGCAGCTCGGTCGCCTCTTTCGGACCCATTGCTTCCAGAGTGGTATCTCTAAGCCTGGGCGGCGTCAGCGGACGTTTGTAATTATAAAGAGACTGAATGAAACAATACACGTTGAAGACCTTCCTCCTCTTGACCCATTCCTGTTTCCACCTCTTCCAATCTTCGTCAAGCTGGGAAAGTTCGGATGCAGAGATTATAGAGGAGCCGGCTCTCAGCGGCCCCAAGTAATTGAGGGTCGTGGCAATCTTGACCCGCGTTGGGATGAAAAGAGACGATCGAAGTTAGGACACTTATATGCGCACCTTTTCTTTGATCTGCACAATCTGTTCATCTAGTTCAGAATCCGTGGGGGTAGACTTAACTTTTGCTAGTTCTAGACGGGGGTTAAGCATCTGAATCGGAAATAGGGAGTTCACTGAACCGGACACCTGCTGAAAGAGATTTGACTTCCACCGCGAGAAGTTTATTTTCTTCTTCGACATCCTTCAGCTGTGCCTCGAGGGTGGCGAGCTTCTCCGCAGGCAGTTCCTCGATCTTCGACTGACTGTAAACGAAAAATGTGGATTTCCCTAGAGAGAGGTGAATCTATGCGGCGGGAGATCCGTAGGTAGGGAGAGCATTGACCGTATGTCTTTTGTGTTATTTCTCCCTTCTCAGCGAGAGTCAGGAGAATCTTCTGTGTTGCCGTCTTCGGAACTGCTCCTTTCAGGTTCGAAGAAACATCCACAGCACCAAAAGGGCGATTCATCTGTAAAATTGACGCTCGGCATGCGTTTACTAGGACTATCTCCTGGCCCTACTTACGCGTTTGAGGTACTGGAAGACCGCGTCCTCGGCTAATCAAGGCATGTGAGTCTGTAAGACCATTTTTCGAGAGTCGAGTTTACCTTCTTGACCCTTCAAGGTCGCTACTTTCGTTTCCGTTTTCTTTCCGGAAGTCATGGTGAGATCGTCTTGGGGATCGTGAGAACGGGAACGGGATCAGATATCTCATGAGCGGTCGGATCGCTGCGATCCGGTGCTCCTCCACTTGAGTGTGGGGTAAGCTACTAAGTATCCACTTCCACCTCTCGCCTCAGGTTTTACTGTAGCTGCACCATGACATCCCCACTAGAGTCAACCGTGGTCGCTCTCAGACGGGAGAAAATTATTCCAGATGTCGTTCCTCCCAACTTCACTCCAACTCTCTTATTCTCCATCGCGTACCCCACAGGACGCGAAGTTACAACTGGGGGCACCTTGCTCAGGGAGGACACTCTCGACGAACCTGAAGTCGTGATCACCCCGATGAACCTCCCCTTCGCAAACGCTGATAGTACCGGCGAGGGAGATGACCTCGCCAAGGAGGTGTCGTACACGCTCATCATGACGGATCCGGATGATCCATCCGTAGAGAATCACAAGTATCGCCAATACAGGCATTGGGTAGTGAGGATCACTCATTCCGTTGGGCCGTGCGTGTACATCCTCAGAATCTGCTTGTGAAATTAGATTTCGGGTATCAAGTCCGCACCCCAAGGTTCGACAAACGAAACCCACGACTTGGCTTCCTTGAAGACGAAGGCGGCCATAACACCTTACAGGCCCCCCGACCCTGGCCCTGGTTCAGGCGTACATCGTTATGGTAAGCAGTGTCATGAAGCCTCCGTGATTAAACCCACGATCTCTCGCTTTAGTGTTCCTGTTATTCGAGGAACCCACTGGTGGCTACGAAATCCCTACCGGCGCGTCAGAATACGGCGCAGAGCCAGAACAGCGGAGAGGTTGGAATGCCGTAGCCTTTGGAGAAAAGTATGGGCTAAAACTCGTAGGAGCGGACTTCTTCCTTTCGAGGGCAGCAGACCCCGCGCCTGTTGTTTAATGACTTCGAGAGGTGAACGGTACGAGGTATGGGAAGTGAAGTTAGTGTTGTACGATTTACATACAAGCAAAATCTAACGATCTACTGGCGTGGACATGAATACATAACTCGGAGTCCCATACAAGTATACACGTAGATTAAAACAAGGGTCACGATTTGAAGTACAACATTGGTCAAGAAAGGAAAACATAATTGTCCCGCTAAGGGAACGTCTCCGTCAATACTTATAACAGTATAGGGATAATTCGTCATGATAGGTCGTGATCAAAGGATGAACGGCAAGTTGGTATCCTGTCCGAGGGAGGTCACGGTAAGCAATTGACAGAAGAGTGAAAGATTAGGAACCGCACAATCTCGTGTGAACTCGAGAGTTGAGGTTTCTGACTGTAGTTCTTCCGCAGGATTTCTCGAACGTTCTTTAGCAACTGTTGATAAGATTGTTTCGGATTCGCATCTGCCGCAGATTTAGTTCCCCCACCCCCTGAACATAGACCATGAACGCACCAAGGCACTTCATGAACGCATAGCTCATCGCGCCCACGGCTAGCCCGTTCTTCACCACATCAGCGCTCGTCTGGTTGTCGTCGCACCCGCTAAACGAAATCTGCCAAAGTTGAGTTGGCGTGCGTTCCGTTCGCGGCGGCAATGATCCATGTACTTACCACGTCTCCGACGGACAATTTCGCTGCACGGAACCTGCTCGATACCTCACTCCTCTTTAGTCGCCCGTTGCTGTGATACTGTGAAGGATGGAATCAGAATCAGGAATTGACGCATCCCATTACGCTCACAAGGTGCACCAGATCTGCAAGGGATAATAATTTAGGAAACCACCAAGAATGTTAGGTTGAAATGCCGTACCAAGAACGGAGCCTGAATGGCATGACTAGCAGTGAGGTCACGTGTCAGTCGGCCCGTTACGAAAACGGTGCATCGTATCGCTTACATCAAAGAGGGCCTATACCCCGAGTCAATTGATGGGTTTTCAAAACCGGAAGAGCCGGGACGACTTACGGTTAGCCGACAACCGTCGGGGACTGGGCGGACCAAAAGGTCGTTCATTATCTGAGGTCTCCTTTTTAGATCATCGAAGGGGAAAAGAGCGGCCTTGTTCACTCACATCGTCACTGATTATTCCTACACCCCTCTGTTCATAATCGAGAGGGAAGATGACTGTGACAAGCTGTCAGCGGTGGATGCACCTTATAATCCTCTCCACTCACCTTCATCATACCCGTCAACTTCATCCCCGTCCATGTCGCGGATCTGTCCACCATGACCTGAGTCTAAAAAACATAAGCTGTGTGATGTGAGATATAAATAGCTCTCTCACAATGGAAAAAGAGCGAGTCATGTGTCTTGGAACCTTTTACCAACCACTTCATAGCGCCCAGAATATTGGCCTTCGTCGGAAGTCGTCTAGGATCCTGAGTATCGTCCGTCAAGACCATAATATCTTCTGATTTAAAATTCCAGTTTCCTATCGGGTGGATCGGTTGATGAAACTGTAATGCTGGAGGGCGCATAAAACCTACTCATGAGGAACTTGCGAACATTCCTAGCGTCGTTCACACAACCATTCAATTCCCTGGCTGTCCCTGTGTAGTTGATTCCGACCTGAACGGACGTGACTTAATCAGCATCAAGTTTGACACGGGTAGAAGCGAGAATTCCCAAATGCACGTACACACACTGCCTTCTTCCTTCCCGTACATTTCGAGTAGTGGAATAGCCGCGGACCACTCTGGGCGGGCTTCTGCTCCGGGGCAGGGGGCTGCACTGGGGAGTGGAAACTTGGGGATCCAGTATACTGTTGGGGCGCCTGGTAGTGAGGAGGAGGTGCCTGCTCAGATAGCCCGGGGCTGATGTATTGTGGTTGGGGCATCTCTGGTAAAAAGTTTTGTCTGGGTGTGAGGCACTTGGGGTGAGATAAGAACAACGGACTCTGAAGTTTTTTATGCTCCTTGCTTCGCCTCCGACTCCTACTATGGCTACTATGGCTCGTCTTATGGACGCGCGTGTATGTGGTCTGAAGCGACGTAGCGCGCTGCCGTGGCTCGTTGGGGAAACCTGGCCTATTACCACTGGGTCAGAGCACGAATTAGCAAACGATCAGATCTGGGCGCACTCTGGGAAGTGTCTGCAAAGCGATGAGTCCAAGTGTGAAAAAAAGGGTGGGAGTTGCGTACGAATGCTGGTGGTCGTTCTGTGGTGTCGGTACGGACTGAACATCGGCGACGCCTGGTGTTGTGACCGTTGCAGACTGCTGTTGCCTGCCAAAACAAAAACAGATCCTCAGCCAGAGCCCTATAAACATGGTGAGGGAGGTCGAAGAGTACTGACGGTGCACCGCTGCAAAGCGTTTCAGTTTATCGGTTCAGCCCATCGTGGACACACAAGGGAAGAGACTTACGTTTGGGGAAACTGGAAACCACCGACGAAGTCCGTCGGAGGAGTCCCTTGGCTCTTGCGCACAACCCACTGCATGAATGTAGTCGGACAGAGTTGGGAAGGGAGAATGGACGGATGTGATCGAGTGTGGGACAAGGTGGGGGATCAGAGATATCTCAAATGGTAAACCCGCTTAAGTGGTTTTGTAAACCTGACATAGAGGCGTTCTTATGCTCCGGGGGACAGCTAATAGTAGCCCATCGGCGCAGAGTACGTGAGAAATGTATACGATACCACTGACTCGATTGTTGAAACGGTCGGGGTCACCGGCCCCTCCGACTAAAGATAAAGCATGACGCGCAGTATACCCGGTTACGGGATCCCATTCAACGCCCCGGTACACATGTTTCAGACCATTGGTACTCGGAGAGAGAAAGCCACAATTGGGAGGGGAGGAGTCCCCTATGTGTCCTCGAGGGGCGATATAAGTATTTCGCAACAGACAACATACGATCACAATTACACTACTCAAGTCCGGACAAAATGGGCTGCCGGTCCATTCGTCGTTTTCATGACACCGGTATTCGCTATGAATATTTTCTAGCCAAGGGCGTCGAGTGAGGAAAAGCGAAACGCGCTCACCTGCTTTTCGCTGCCATCCCCGAGTCCGACTTAAGGCTCCTTTCGTGTTCAGCGCTCGTGAGGAAAACTTTGCGACAGAAGCGGATGGCAATGTGCGCTTGGCCGCCGCTCGTTCTGATCTTTTAGAGTGTGTCCTGACAGCCCGGGAACTATTCACAAGAGTCAGTCGGATGCCTTCCGAATGAGTGGAAAATGCTCGCCCTATCATTTTATCTTTCGGTGTCAGATCGGTACGTTTCCGCTTCTTGTGTTGAGCTTTAGGAGGCGCATCCTTGGAAACGGATTGTACTGGTGCCAGAGGTGGTTGGCTGAATGCAGCGACGAATAGATGATCCGGGAGGGTGCGGGGGTCGTTTAACTCTCCATCCTCTCCAGACGAGCTCTCTTCATCAGGAATAAGTTCCGCTCTTTGTTTCGAAGACTGTTCCTTGAGTTGACGGTCCCTTTCTCGGTTATGTTCCTTCCGCCTCGATTTTGCTTGGGCGAGCTCTTGCGCAACGCCTTTCTTTCGTCCGATGACCTGTTGTTTAGAAGTAGAGAGGGACACCTGCTCCGGGACATCTGAGTCTTCCGAGGATGACATCCTGTGCTGTTGCACGTGACCGACGTGGAGTGTTTGGCTGTGGGCGTGTGTTTTCTAAATTGATCCGCTGGTTGAAAGTTGAACTTGGTTCGTGCGCTAAACTCCTTCTCTCGTCGTTCTTCTTCGTCTTCGCCTCTACTTGACAATAGCCTCGAGTAATTTTCCAAAGCGATTGCAAAGCCTGTCACTGGCCACGCGTTGTTTTGCACGCCTGCTATCGTCAAGAGCAAGGTAAGAACTCCTCTGGACCTCTCCATGCTTCGTCTCAACGCTTGTCCCAGGAGTTGCGAACCGCGTCCACGTCAAGAATATCACGAAAGGTCCCTTGCACGAATCTACGAAACCTCAGTATACTGTGCGCCGAATCACGTCAAACGAACTTTAAGAGTCCTCAAGAACCTGCTTCATTTCCGTTTTACGATTTTTCCATTCGAATCTATCACCATCACCTGTAACGACTATCAGTGACGATGCGCAATACTCTTCCAGCACTCTCCATTCCCCTCTCAACATCTTCTCGTCCTACGCAGCCTACTTCTGCGACAGTTGACACTCCCCACCAACCCATTCCTACCATTCGCTTCATAAACCCCACACCATCTGCCGTTGGTTTTTCCTCTGACGCTAGCACGTCCGCCATTCACAACACGTTTGACCTTCCGTCTACTTCTTCCCCTCTTGCCCCTCGTCCATTGACAACAAGCAACGCTTCTCGGAAGCGACTTGTTCCCAAGAAGTCAAAGCTTGGGCTCCTTGGTGCCGTTAAGGGTAACAAAGAACGCTCTCAGAACGACTTTTCAGATGTTGTCCGGCGTATTGGAGGAACCACTTCTGCTGGCCGGGATGGTTACGAAATCTATGTCGATCACACTGAGGATCCCGATCTCGAGGAAATCGTCCTCGTCAAGAGGAAGAAGTCGCGTCTCGGCCTGGATGCTGTCGCCTGGGGTCCCGGCGAGAACACGGGTAATGTTCTCAAACCCAAGCTTTCTACCAACGCACCCGAGCTCAAGGCCTCGGAGAATGCCCTCAAGCCCAAGTCATCCACGAACATCCTCAAGTCCAAGGACAAGGAGAACTCGGCCAGACCCGTCGAACATCTTCTCAAGCCAAAGGTTGACGAGAACCAGAAATGGTGGAGCATCGGTCGGGGTCGCAAGGATTCCAAAGAACAAAAAGAGCCCCGTCGCAGCAAATGTGAGTATCCTTCCGCTTTTTCACACATGAGGATGAAACCGCAGATCCCTGATCTCGATCATTCATTTTAGCCCCAGAGCCGGGGAAAAAGTCCTTACGTGCGAGGTTCGGCTCTCTCGACTCTGGTATTATGCTTTCCTCCCCCACTTCTGCATCCCACCCGCACCCACCCTATTCGTTTGGCACGAATTCTTCGCAGACCTTGTTGACCGCTCCGCTTCATATTGAACCTGAACCTCGTCCTGCTTCCCCAGCTGAGGAAAGGTCTACTACGCCTGCTCCTAGTCTTCTTGCTCCACCCATAGAACGAGAGGTCTCTGGTTCCGGTTCAATTGCTTTTCGCGCGATGAAGTCGATGAGGTCCATGGCCAGGCTCACGAGTTGGTCTCAACCCAAGGTTGACGAGAAGGAAACAAAAAAAGAAAAAGGGGCTGATAAAAAGAAAACTAAAAAGAACAAGGAGAAGGAGGTTACAGAGAAGAAGTCCACCAAGGAGAAGAAGGCGAAGGATGGGACTATCAAGATGTCCACCAGTAGCTTCGGGGCTGGATCGATTAACGACGTTGGCATACCCAAGGTGTCGCTCGAGGTTCCGCCAGAGGATAATGTCCCCAAGACTATTGGGAAGAAGCAGAGTGTCCTCGGTCTCGGTCTCGGTCTCCCATCTTCCCTTCGTTTCGGAACCGTTCGTTCCGCTGTCTCAACTGCCACCTCGTCTACCACCGATCCCAAGGAAGAA
>Ga0307512_10001999_pt1 | contig 27109 bp, 22 predicted proteins | sample 14_EM_MG_FD_200267 | JGI IMG/M metagenome (GOLD analysis project Ga0307512, IMG submission 200267) | Populus trichocarpa ectomycorrhiza microbial communities from riparian zone in the Pacific Northwest, United States - 14_EM | ecosystem: Host-associated > Plants > Roots > Unclassified | place... | reverse complement strand
GAGCCTTAGATCTCTAGCGATAATCTTACCTTAACATCTACACGTCTACATATATACTCACTCGAGTCCACGTTTGCAACCATATCCATATACCGCCGGACGCTGGCGTATGCGTCCTTACACCTCCTATGACTACTCACTGGTCGAGAAGACACTTGCGGCATTTGCAATTTTCGGTGGACACGATCAAGAGTCTCCAGAGGCTCACTAGATGTCGTCGGCACAGATAACGCTGCATCATCTGCCCTTTGAGGTTGAACGACAGCCGGAACTTTCAATTCAGTTGTGCCGTACATCTTATCCCGCTCATAGAAGTAGTCGGCTGCGTCTCCCCAGCCTGGTTGCGTCAATTCCTCAAGCTTCATCTGCTTCTGCCGAACACGCTGCATGCGATACTGTACCATTTTAGAGATTGTTCCCATCACCCACCCAGGTTCGTCATCTTCGCTAAGATTGCCCCCCACAGAATCTTCAGCATTATCATCCTAGTCTTCCCCATCCTCCCCATCGTCGGCAATTGCAAGATCGCTCAGACTATCTCCGATGGCCTTCACCATCTCCTCAGATGTTGTTTCAGGCTTGGTGGTTGTCAATCCCACCTTTTCAGCATTTCTCATGTCATCCTGCTTCTGTTCAATTGCTGTCTCTGCGTGTTCAACTCGCTTTCTGGCCACAGCGGTTTCTCTTTCCACATAATGATGGATTCATTTCTCCTTTGCTTCATTACTTAAGACGTGTGTTTCCCATCGTTTCCCCGGCGCAAGCTTCTTTTTGGATCACAAGCTACGCAACCATCCAATGGCTCGGACCCGTTCTGCTTCCCAGCTGCTTTTGCCCTGAGTCGCGTGATGACGTCGTCGTGTGGAACGCCTTGTCGATTTGCTGTGTTTCTCTGCCAGTTGTGGTGAAAGGTTCTTTTTAGGAACATTGACCATTGTATTGTGTGTTGACTTTGTTGATGGACGAGATGTTGGATGTTGCAAGTTATGGACAACATGGAGGCAAGCTGCATCATTCATGTCGAGGTTGGTACTCTTAATTTAGTTGAACAAAGCAAAATCTGCGTTTTGACTGTCACAACATTGGGAATAGCAATGCTAACCATACAACATGACATGATGTTCAGCGTCTGTATCATGTGAGATCCCAGGGATTGCTTGACACGAACATCAGCAGACGTCCTTACCGACGAAGAACGTACAGTTTTTATCTCACAAAGACGAGATTTCTGCGGTCTGTGACCGCGATGTATGCTTGTAAACCAACTCACAACATCGGACCAGCTTGGTGCAAATCGCACGACGGGTGGCAACCGTTGCAAAGAGCAGCTACGCGCAACAGGATTCATCTTGTGTCGAACGAGCAAGTTGGCTGTTATGCATGCCATTTTGACTTAAAGTGAACTCTATATTCCTGGGGACTTCCCACTTCTTTTCATTATCTTCTTCCTCAGGACTTCCCACTTCGTTTCGTTACCATCATCCCTTCACTTCCACTGAAGCAAATGATGGCTCCACAAACACATCAGCAAGATGAGCATGGAACAGAATCGAGCAGAATGACGGGCGCTTCTTCCCATACGCCACCCGCTGAGACCCAACCACAATGCAGACACCACTTAGCTCACCGCGACAATGCAAATGCAGCTCCCGAAAACATGACCCTGGACGCATAGTTAAAAATTGTCCGTAACACCGGAAGCAGCAAGAACAGGAAGCTGCACCCAATTCGATGTGAGTATAGTCGAATCGAGGTAGACGACGGTCAACTGATGATATAACATGCAGCTGGTGTACGTGGAGAGATGCGTTACCAATTTCTAGTCGCCAATAATTGGAAACCTTCATGGTCGACCAACACACTTATCCGCACAGTCCGCGAAATCTAACATTTTGATGTTCTCAGCTGTGGGATTCTTGCAGAGGAATTTAGTGATAAAAATCCCCGAGCGTGGACCAAACTGGTTTCAACCACATTACAGGATGCTACGGAAGCGTATATGGTTGAGGTAATGGCGGAATCTAATCTGTAGATGCAGCAACTAAGTTCCTTGTAGGTTTTCAACATGTCTGCAACTATGGTAAGGCATGGAAGTTGGGTACAGCTAGAACAGTCTGACATGCGCCTGGCTTTGAATATGGCCAAAATGGCCAAACAGGGGGTTTTGCGCTCCGCAATAGAGGAAACACAATTGCTATTGAACAAACCTCGGGCGGTAGTGCGAGAAGAGAAGACGCGGGGAGTTGAGTTTCCTGGGCATGAAATGGTGAAGGCTGCGATAGAAACACACGCGGCTATGCTTCGGGAAAATCAGACGGACGGCTGCCTTCCTTGCCAAAATGGCACAGCACGGAATCCCCCGACACACTGGGCACGCAAAGGCACAGGTGCATCTCCCTCAGAGCGACTCAGACAGCCAACACCAGAACCAACACCACATCCACCCAAAACACCAGTTGTTCCACCCGGTAACAATGGGGCAGCTCATCTATCCGAAATTCAGGGTGTGCCACCTGCATATGTGTATATACATACTCCTCTTCCCAGTGCTCAAGCTTTCTATCATGATGCATATGCCAAGGATTGCAAGCGTGATAAATATTTTGATCCAGATTTGCTGACTGATGAAGAAACATCCACTGGTTAGTACACTATCTGCTGCGTGGTAATGCAGCTGACATCCATTTTCCACACGACAGCAGCCAATTGAGCGAACCTGACAGTGAAGATTAGCATTGATCGAATGAAATGGGATTTTTGAGTGTATTATTACCTACAATTAGCGGACACTTTAAAGTATATTTTAAATGATATATTTATATGTATTTTCAAAGAACAATATTTTGATGAAGGAGAAAGTATATGAAGATGGTACAAAGGCTGCCAAAACACCATTAGTGATATATTACGCCAAAATAAATGATAACATATTGTGGATAAGCCCATGGCAAAATGAGTGTCAACGGAGCATCAACGATTTTTGGTCTTGCATCATTGGTCATCGGCTTGGGGAACAGCTGAGACCATTCAGAAATGCGGTATTCGCTGGCTTCATAGGCAAAAGCGCGAGACTCACGCGCCCTGCCCCATTCTGATATTTGGCGTCAACGGATCCTCAACCACTTTTGGTCTTGTAAGTCGGGTAAGTCAAAAGTGATATGGTCGTTCCTATAAATCATCAAAGGATTGGTCGCCTTTATTGCAAAGAAAGATAGCGACACGCGCCCTGCCCCTTCATGAAAATGGGCCTCAACGGAGTGTCAACGATTTTTGACCTTTCATCATTCGTAATCAAAGCGCAATGCATTTGTCATTGTGTATATACGATGTTCTGACAGTTTTTGTACTGCGAACCGGTCATGAACCCTTCGTTGCATCGTTGTACATGAAATTCGTTGTTACTGTCCGGAAGGCTGTCGCGGGAATGTCGCTTGCTTTTCCGCCTAGAGAGGCTGCCAATTCCTCCTTAATAGAGGTTTGCAATGATGCACCACTTATATTACCCAAGATGCGAGACCTTAAATCATTAACGCTCATTTGACGCTCATTTTCACGATGGGGCAGGGAGCGTGTCGCTTCTGCTTCTGCCGATAAAGGAGGCCAATACCTCACATATAACTAGCTGCAACCAATGCCCTCTCTGATTACCCAGGATGCGAAACCTAAACTCGTTCACGCTCCGTTGACGCTCATTTCCAGGATGGGGCAGGAAGCCTCTGTTTAAATATTTTGATCACAACGGCGGCCAGTACATCCAAAAGAACATCGATGTACCATCGTCAATCTTGTACGATTAACAGTAAGATATCTGAATGCGACCATAAATGGAAGAACCCAAAATGCAAAACCGAAGATTGGACCCGATGGGTCAAGGCAAACCCAGAGGAACCAGCGGCTTGACGTTTACTGGGCTGGCTTTGGACCGCCAAGAAGCGGCGGGTCGGGTTTTAGGACGGTTCGCGAACCCAGCCGAACCGTTTTTCCGGTCCAAACCTGGATCACTGGCAGGTTACCCGGACCCGTTGCTAACACTACTCACCGCGGCAGAATGCCATTTCGGACAGGTGCAATCGCGCAGTCCTGGACCTGGCGCTGTCTATGCTGAAGCATGCTGGGATGCCGAACACACTCTGCGCCGAAGCTGTATCTACAGCAGTCTACAGCCAGAATCGACTACCATCCCGGGCTGTCCCCAATTCAACGCCTTTTGAATGACGGACGCCGAAGAAGCCCAACATCTCCCATCATCGACCTTTGGGCTGCGTAGCAATCGCGTGAAACCATGGCGACCTCAGGAAGAATCTTGATAACCACACCTACAAGTGTGTGCTCCTCGGCTACTCGGCAGGGACATCGACACAGTTCCACATTATGGACGTCAGTTCGGGCAGAGTTTTCATCGCTCGAGATGTCAAATTTGATGAGTCTACCCTATATCACCAGCTATTAAAGACTCAGCCTGCAAAGATCACCCTCGAACCAGCCAAACAGGAATAGGTTTCGGAAATTAAGGACGAGCCTCCGAAGCTGCCAAAAGTTATGATACAGTCTCGAAAACCATGACACAGTCTCCGAAAGCAATGGTACAGGCTCCAAAGGCAATCGCATCGCCTCGTGCGATCAATATAATTGACGACTCGGACGATGATCTCACACCACCTCCTGAGACACCACCTCCAGAGACACCGCCTCGACAGCCCAGAAGGAGCGGATGAACTTCAGCTAATGTCAGCATAGCCATGATGATCGAGCAAGGCCCAAAGACATACCATGCAGCATTGGATGCAGAAGATGCCAAACAGTCGAAGGAAGCAATCGGCAAGGAAGTGGCATCAATGGAAAGTCATGACGTCTTCACCTTCGTTGAGAAGGTCCCCGATGGTGCTAGTATGATCGAAAGCCGTTGGCTCAGGGGAAGAAAGCCAATAGCCAATCAAACAATTGACAAATGGAAAGTTCGACTTGTCGGCCGCAGCGATCTCCAAAATCCTGGCGACTACAGTGACATCACCTCTCCAGTTATTGATTCGGCCTTGATTGGGCTTGCCCTTGGCCTTGCAGCCAAGCACGACCTTGAGATTGCTGTCCTCAACATCCCGACTGCCTCCCTCGGCTGCCATCTGCATGAGACCCTCGATATGCCCCTCCCAGATGGCGAATGGCCCGATCCATATGGCCACACCAGACCCCTCGTCAAGCAGAAGAAAACTTTGTACGGCATCAAGCAGGCGAATCGGGAGTACTATGAAGAAATCTTTGACTTTAAAGTTCACGATCTCAATCTCCAAGCCTCAATTGCAGCTCCCGGTCTCTTCTTCGGTGGCAATCTCGAATCAAATGGCGTCGTAAACCCCATCTACATCAACGATATCATGATTATTGGGAAATCGGTCCTCATTAACTCCATTGCATCTTGACTGTACGATTGAAGCAAGGTCGCTGGCAATGATCCTGTTCCTGACACCTTCCAATACCACGGTATGATGGTCACTTGAGATCACAGCAAACGATCAATTGCGATCGACCAGATTGGCTACATCAACAGAGTACTTGACCGTGTTGAGACGACCGACTGCCGGAAGCGATATTCCCCGATGGAAGTCGGATAATAGCCACATGCCACACAGCCAGAACTTGGAGAGCAGCCTTTGGATGCTAGAACATACCAGAAGGCTATTGGTTCAATTCTTTATGCCGCTCTCGGTACTCGTCCAGTTATCACCTATGCAACCTCAGTCTTGGGCAGATATGCTACCCATCCTTCGACTCTCCATTGGGAAGCTGTGAAGCACCTACTTCGATACCTCCGAAGCACTTCCAACTACAAGTTAAGGATCTATGACCCAAGCCTCGGGCATGACTCTCTGTCAATCTTGTGCTACGCCGATGCAGACTTGGGGGGAGAAGCAGACACAAGCAAGTCTACCTCGGAAATCGTCGTCTACGCCCTCGGAACCCTACTGATTTGGAAGTCGAAGCAGCAGAGCGTAGTAGCCCAATCGACAACGCAAGGAGAGATGATTGCCACAGTGTACGGCAAAGTGCAGATCGACTGGCTGCGAGATCTCGTCTCAGAGATAGGAATTGGCAGAGGCATCACCAGGCGTATTCTCAATGACAGCCTGAACTGCATTACGACTCTCAACTCGGGCAACATCCAATCTGATACCAGGCACTGAGGACTCCGGTACCGCTCGATTCATGAAGCCATTGCCAAAGGCGAGGTCGAGATCAAGCACGTGGCGGGTACGGAGATGCTGGCTGATGCTCTCACTAAGGCCCTTGGGGGAGTGAAACTCGGCGAATTTGTGGAGGAGATTGGACTCGGATAGGATCACGGGCAGGACTTTTGGATTTCCTTTGTTTCAGATTGTGTATTTGGATTTCGTTTGGACTTACACTGTATGCATGGATTTTCTTTGGATTTGGACTTAATGGGATTTGAAACTTGGAGGAGGATCTTAGGCTTTTGTTTGTTTGGTTTTGTTTGTCTGGAAAGCCTTGGGCCAAAGGGGGAGTGTTGACTAGGGATTTGGCCTGGTGGCTTCCCTAGTGTTCGGTGCTGGCGGGCTCGGGCATGTGGCCGGTGGCTTGCGGTACCCATCGGCCTCGCCTGCTCCCACCAGTCTCGCCTGCCCCTAGCAGCCTCGCTTGCCCCCATCGGCCTCGCCTGCCCCCATCGGCCTCGTCTGCCCCCATGGCGAGGAGGAGGGCTCGGCACTGGTACTCGGCATTGGGCTCCGGCTTTGGCAGTCGGCATTGGGTTTTTCCTTCTCTCTCTTTCATATATAAGTCCATAGTTTTCCCTCCCTTTGGTTCGACAGACGATTCATCTTCTTCATCTTCTTCTCTATCATCTTCTCGTGTCAACATGCGGATGAACGGCGGTCGTTGAGTACTAGAGGTCAGGGTCGCTGGGATCCGTTTGGTCGCCGGTGGCGGCAACCTAATCTCTGCTGCTGGAGGAAGTAGGGTTGAGGACGTCTGGCCTTAGCATTAGGTCTAGACTGTAATATTCCCTAAAATAGTAGCTATTCGCCGAAAGTCGATATTTTCAGTTCGTAAAGGTATTCAAAAGGAACTCTTGTGGGACTTTATTATTGCATTTGTGGCAACGGAATACCATTAACGATTATATATTACATTTCACGGCGTATCTGGTAATCGACTGGCATGCACCTTCAAAATCTGTAAGGAGATTTTCGAAGACTCGGTCATTATATAAAGTTTAACCTAGCGTTTGAGAGTGGGACGGAGTATTTTTTCTGGGAACTCGGTTACATTCCCGGTAAGAATAACCAATTGTGGGGCTATGAGCAGGGATAAAGCGTTAAGATTTTGGAAGTGTTCACAGAAAGTTCGCGGTTTCGATACCCTCTACGTTATACGAAATTGGCCTTGACATCCATAGTAATATAATCGTTCCAGACGTAAGAATTGGAGACTTTCCCAGCACACGGATAAAAACATTCAGCGCTCTTTGTAGCATCATCGACGCTACTATAGAATATTGGCGTTACTATGAAGCCCAGCTAATTCTAATGCATCTTATCTTATCGGATCTAATCCTTTACGTTAATCTCAACTCTAATCTCCCACGACAATACTCCACTGACATTCTATATGATTCGTGCCGACTTCAGAACCCTGAGGTAGAAACCTCCCTTCAATAAGCATCAATCTTGAAAACCACTCCCGCTTCATCACCGGAAGAATACTGTGATCCTTTTTCTCCACACCACAAATGAATTAACAACTCTATCGGGCTTCAAGTAGATACACTCCCGTGATACGACAGAATTTTAGAGATACGCTTCTGTCATTGGATTATACCTCCGACACGTTCAAAATACGGAAATCTGTTTTACCACTAGTATTCGCAGTAGATCCGCCGACCAAATAGATTCCACCGTGGGATATGCCTGCCTCGCTGGATATTTGATGCTATCCCCTGGATCGTAACTGGCATTCCCGGCCCGGTTGGGCATCGCAACCGACTCCCCACTCGCAAATATTTAGCGACGCAACCACAACTCTGTGGGGGTGGCCTGGGAGCATTATAAACTACTTTCTTGTGTCTTGAGAGTATTTTAGCAGAATTAAGGACTGTAGAGGAATTCGGGTGCCGATAAAAAGGGCAGTTTTTGTTGGGAGGGTTGTCTCGAGATCAGCCCCTAAATACTCGAAAATGTCACTGCGCAGCCTAGATGGACAACTCTGCCCATCACACACCAAAATATCCTTCAAGCTTGGTGCTAAGGACATGCCCTGTACTAAAGAAGACTTGATAAAAAGGAGGGCCTCTGGCAACTATTTTTGGACGTGTGGCGAGGTGGTTACGCTGGCGGCACATATGGGCCGGGAACCGGTTACGATCCAGGGGATAGCGCACCAAGTACCCTTTACTGTAAACTACGGGATAATAATGGGATGGGATTTACAGTGCATCACCCCATTCTCCGACTCGATTTAGCATGCTGAAACTCGAAAACTGGACCAGAATTCGCGTCATTTCGAGCCATTTTCACAAAATGGCCGCTGAGTAAGATTGGCTTCTTTGAGTACAGATCGGATACAACGCGCTTATAGAGCTCATCGAGTAGATCATTTAACGCCTAATGCTTATCGGACATATATTCGTGGAGTTTGGCATGGGCAGATGGTGGGGTTGATGGAAACTCTCCCGACGCCGATCTTACTTGGTGGCTATTTTGTGGTTTGGAAGCGACGGAGAGAATCCCTTCGAAATGCCATGATTTGGGCCAGCCCAGGGAAATCCTTTGTTGGCATAATCTCGGTACGGGTTTTGCACGAGATCCCCGTCCCGTTTTCATCCAGTGGTTCACATTATTATCCTTGCCACAAGAGCAATGGAAAGAAATTCCCATTCCGAGCTTATACCGATACTATGGTCCGGGATCTTGGTGACAAGTCAATTTTTTTAGAAATAACTAGTTCGTCAGTTTAATAGTTAGCAATTCGGTTTCTGATTCTAGCAATCCCGAATTGGGTAAGACCATGGCTACAAAGCCCCAGACCAAACTCAAGCGGGGCACACGCAATCGGGATAGTTTGGGACAATATAGCTTCCTCGCAGGCTATTTGTAGAAATTATTTTTGAAATCAGTAAGTATATATCACGGCTCGAGGCTAACTACAACTACGGGATGTATTCGTCTTGAATTCTGCTGCCATGAACGAATGAGATTTCTACATGGAGCAGGTTAACAGCAGATTCCGCTAGGAAAGAAATCCTAGGAACATTTTGCACAACATGGCTGAGGAATATGTAGCAAATGGCTTTAGTAAGTGTTCGGGAAAGAAAGAAAAGATACTATTGATATCGAGGTTACACTATGTCAACATTGCTGCTGTCGGCCTGCCATTCGTTGAATGAGTACCAGATTTCCCATCAGCGAGGGTAAGAGCAAATGTGGCTTTGGTTAGAGCTTCGTGATTGAGTTCCTCAGCGGCATGGTCAGTCGCTAGACTTTTTAGTTATCAGGAGGCCACCGCCCAGGCTGAATGTCTCGGCGGTGGGCAAACCCTTAAACATCTGCAGACCAGCGTGCGTCAGTGATGTCAACGTCCCGTCCGACGGCCGTCCACGGTGGTCCGTCCGAGATTTCTCCAGGATGGACGAGACGGTGCCAAGACCGTCCGTCCCGCCCTCACTCGACGAGGACGGCATGACGAACGGGGACCGCCCGGGACGGCGAAAGCACCGTCCCCGGACGACATCCACCGTCCCCGGCCGACATCCACTATCCTGGCTAACACCAAGTATTTAGGTGTTCTACATGGCTTTTTATGAGCGAACCAATGTTTATGGATAAATTTTACTGTACATAGTGTAGGTAAATTTGAGGTTTGGTATGATTCAATTCGGCTTACTACTTCTGGATTTTGTCATCAATGAATATCGGCCGGGGACAACCGAGACGACCGGGGGCGGCGATGTGGTGTTCCCGGCCGTTCTATCCACAGATGTAGCCGTCTATATAGTTTAAATGCTATTTGCGGATCCACTCCGTCAAGGATGGAATCAATGGTACTAGGTGAGATCCCTATATGGCACACACCATCCATGGAACTGCAATAACTTCTTACTTGGTCAATAATAAGACCTTTTTTTTTGCAGTAACTAGTAAGTAGCAGCAGGTGTGTATTTATCCCAGCAGAGTAGTAATAGGAAGTGGGTGGACAATGGCAGGTGGTGGTGGTAGTGGTGGTAGTGATGACGGTAGCGATTTAATTGATAAAAAAAACGATGATGTTTTGTTGTAATCGGATACGGTTGGAGCATTGATTTGTATTGGCGGTGGTTGTGTTACGAGGAAACAATGCTCGGCATTGGGCTCCGATTGTAATACTTGGCGAAGCCGAGTATGGTATTTTCTTTGTATATAAGCCAGCTGTTTTATCTCTTTGTATCGACAGACAATTTAGCTTCTTCTTTCTTCTCTATTGTTCTCAACAGGGATTACTTCCCAGTTCAGTCGGAACATATATGTTCTACCCCACCGGCCAAGTTTCCTACTTGACCGAGAGAATACCCTCTTAGCCAAGGGGGCAGCTTGGCCGGGAAGGCATATTGCCGGGCAAGATCCTTGGTTGGTGGGTGGGATACCTCTTGGAGGGAAAGTAGTCTACTTTGCGGGTGGGATGCCTCCTGGTGGGAAAGTAGTCTACTTTTCCCGTGGGATATTTTGTGAGCAATTACAAAGGGCAAGGTATTCTATTAACTACAGCTATTAAACCCCCTATTCAAATCCGCTCTCAGGTCTGCCATTCTATAACATTATCTCCGCTTATTTCTAATAAATCCTGTGTTGACACGAGAAGATGATGGAGAAGAAGAGAAGATGATGAATTGTCTGTCGATCCAAAGAGAAGGAAAACTATGGACTTATATATGAAAGAGAGAGAAGGAAACCCAATGCCGACTGCCAAAGCCGGAGCCCAATGCCGAGTACCAGTGCCGAGCCCTCCTCCTCGCCATGGGGGCAGGCGAGGCCGATGGGGGCAGGCGAGGCCGATGGGGGCAAGCGAGGCTGGTGGGGGCAGGCGAGGCTGGTGGGGGCAGGCGAGGCCAATGGGGGCCGTAAGCCACCGGCCACATGCCCGAGCCCGCCAGCACCGAACACTAGGGAAGCCACCGGCCAAATCCCTAGTCAACATCCTGTATTCCATTCAGAGAGCTGGTAGATGTAGAAGTATTGGCACGCTTTCTATCCCGAGTAATTCCGCGGGGCTTCGTCAATGGTAACACGTGTGGTATCAGAACGAACGAACCAGTCAGTTCACGGAAGGTGGGCCTCCGTGAACTCCGCGGAGGGACAGCCTCCGCGAATGGACTAGAACATACTCAAAAACTTAGTCCGGAAATATTAAAAACGAACACTTCAAGACACAATTACACTCCTATCGTGGGGGAAAAGAAACATCTGATAATCAGAACCGTACCGCTCCCCGCTCCACCTCAGCATCTGGGGTGCATCATACAATGTTCCTGAGCGGCCCGGCCGCAATATCTGAGGTCTGGCTTGGTGCAGGCTCGGCCCGGCCTCAATTTGAAAAGCTTGCACCGCAAAAAGCCTGGCGGCTGGCTGGCTTTTTAGCGGCTTGCAGGCTTAGCCGCTTAGGAACACTGGCATCATATGCTATGATTCTAGGCCCTGGAGACAACGTTAAAAATACTACTGACGCAGCTCAAACAAATTCCCTTTCCATGTCTTTAATCGTGCTACAAATATGTAATTGAAACTCGGCTCTGACACTACACAACCACCCACCACTACCCAAATAATTATGCCAGCTACAGTATAACTTCCTGGTCTAACATTACAGCATCTGTTAGACCGTTCATTAGCAATGGGATTGAAAAGACTCACCAAGACTGATTGTATCTAGGTCAATTTCAATAAAAGTAACTTTACCTGACGCATGACCCATGGCAAGAACATTATGTCGAACGGAATGACATTCAGCTCGGTAATCGGGAGGAAGCCAAAGGATGTTTTTTGTCCCCCACTTTAACCAATTCTCAGTTACACCTAATTGGCACGAGCTTGAATTGGACTGGGATCGACACTCTTTCTTAGGAAGGTGTTTAAATTCTATTATCCCTTGACTCGTCTTGAGGTATGATCCGTTTTTAGAGAATGACATATCCTCTATTGCTTTCTTAGTATAAAATATCTGGATTGTTTCTTTGGTCTTGATATCCCACAGCCTGACTGTCTTGTTGCAGTATGCAGAAGCAACGAGCTGGCCACCAGGTGAAATTGCCACTGCGCCCACAGCTCTATGGTTTCCCTCCAAGATGCCACCCAAGGCACCTGTCGATGGATCCCAGAGCATGACTGACTCTTCAGATGCAGAAGCAAGCAGCTGGCTATCCGGTGAAAATGCCACTACGCGCACTAATGTACGGTGTCCCTCTAGAGCGCCGCGCGAGGCTCCCGTCGATAGATCCCAGAGTCTGACTGTCTTGTCGCGAGATCCAGAGGCAAGCAGTCGGCCATCTGGTGAAAATGCAACCGCATATACGGTATCTGAATGTCCCTGAAGGGTGCGGAGCAAGGCTCCTGTAGATGGATCCCAGAGCTTGATTGTGTGGTCGTAAGATGCAGAGGCAAGGAGCTGGCCACCCGGTGAAAATGCCACTTTGCACACCTCATGTGAATGTCCTTGAAGGGTGCCACATCCAGCTTCTATCGACAGATCCCAGAGTCTGACTATATTGTCGCTTGCTCCAGAGACAAGCAGCTGGCCATCTGGTGAAAATGCAACTGCATGTATGATATGTGAATGTCCCTCAAGGGTGCGGAGCAAGGCTCCTGTCGATGGATCCCAGAGTCTGACTGTCTTGTCGTCCGATGCAGAGGCAAGGAGCTGGCCATTCGGTGTAAATGCCATTGCTCTCACAGGACCAGAATGCCCCTCGAGGGTGCCGCGCAATGCTCCTATCGAAGGATCCCAGAGCCTGACTGTTTTGTCGTGAGATGTGGAGGCAAGGAGCTGGCCATGCGGCTGAAATGCCACTGCAAAAACATCTTCTGAATGTCCCTTAAGGATGCCGCGCGAGTCTCCTGTCGATGAATCCCAGAGCCTGATAGTTTTGTCACTAGATGCAGAGGCAAGGAGGTGGCCATGCAATGAAAATGCCACTGCATATACCTTATATGAATGTCCCTTAAGGGTGCGGACCAAGGCTCCTGTCGATGGATCCCAGAGCCTAACTATGCTGTCGTAAGATGCAGAGGCAAGGAGCTGGCCATTCGCTGAAAATGCCACTGCATTTACCCAATATGGATGTGTCATAATGGAGCCCCGCGAGGCTCCTGTCGATGAATCCCAGAGCCTGACTGTTTTATCGCGAGATGCAGTGGCAAGGAACTGGCCATTCGGTGAAAATACCACATCGCTTACCGCATTTGAATGTCTCTCAATGATGCGGCGTGAGGCTCCTGTTGATGGATCCCAGAACCTTACTGTCCTGTCGTCGGATGCAGAGGCAATGAGCTGGCGATCTGGTGAGAATGCTACCGCCTCCACCACATGTGAATGTCCCTCAAGTGACTGCAACATCATATTCCAATTGTCTTGTACTGCAGGCATAATTTTAATCCAGCGAGGAGTCTGATCCCAAAAGTGACACCGAATTCGATTCATCATTGGGCTGAACATAAGCGCAGATGAATATATCTGCAGTGGTGCGACTTCCATTACCGATCTGCTGTTGAGAACGAAGCGTTTTCCATCATAAACCATCATATTCAAATCATGGTTTGCATCAGTCCTTGGCTTCAGCAAGTTAGTCTGTTATACCCGAACAAATACTATAAGCTGCTTACCGTAAGTATTGTCTCTAGAGACTTCACCATAAGGATGCCATCAGATATCTTCCCGATTAGACTGAGGGCCTCAAGCCAATGGAGAAAGTGTTTCTGGAGAAATATATGAACCTGGTCACCGTCGCAGAGCTGGATCTTACTCCGCTGCAGATGGTTGACCCAATAGCAGCATGAATACTGAACATCTGGAGGAAGGCAATGTTTTACCACACCACCGAGATTGCATATATTCCTTTTTAGGTGCTTTGACATAAGCTTGAGACAGCAAACAAATAGATCACCGTGTGTCTCTGTCTCGTCAATCCGGAATTGGGTATCCAAGCACCTTTCCTCGTCAAGAAGAAAGTCACGAAAAGAAGGGTGAAGTAACCGAATCGGTGACTCACTCATCTCCGGAATGTCAAAAACGGAACGCAGACAACTTAGTCTCACCTCCACACCCTGTTTGTCCAGATTAAGTAGCCTGGCCACCATTGTAATAGGAAGGGTGTCGAATAAGATGATAATAGATCCAACAATCTGCTTGAATTCGCAACTTAACTTCAGCTTGTCTCGCCTAGACTGATTCTCAAGATTAATGGAGTGCTTGAGAATTTTGGTGTATATGTCATCAAGCTGTCCGGTGGGCGACTGTCCAACATAGTCATCGTTCAGAATCTCGGAAAGTCTTCCACATGGAGGCCACTGCTGATCTCGAATAAAACGACATGCAGTTGAAGCATAAATGAACAGCCCACAAGCTCTCTGACAGAGAAGGTCGAACTCATTCTCACTAGGCCATCCTATAGGAAAACCTCTCTCTCTCCGGATACGATCAAGCTCATGGCGGAGGAAAATTGAAATATCATGCTGGATGATAGTCTGAGAGATACTATGTAGCACAAAATCTTGATGCGTAGCCTTGGGGACTGCATGAAAACCAAACCGAATCGGGGTCTCCGGTCTGCTAGTAATAAAAACTCGGAAGCAGAATGCATTTAGGTTTTTCGCTTCGGCAAGAAGTCGTAGGATCAATTGAGTGTCGTTATCGCCATCACACTCATCCAAGGCATCAATGACAAGTATAAGTGCTGGCGGTTGAAGCGATACTTCCAACTTAGAGAGCGGTTGCAAAATGAGATGTTTCCACTGGTCGCCTAAACCTCTCTGGAAAATATCCGGATTCTCCTTAATGGCACTACAGATGTGGCGTCGAAAATCAGGGAGACTAATTGCGAGTTGGTCGGCGAGGGAAGTGAAAAAATACGTTGCATGGCTCAGATCGGCCTGGCCTTTGGAAAAGAAGAAACTCGCTCCAAGTTGTTTCTGAACCGACCAAGTATTGGCAACTGTACGAGCAATGGTAGATTTGCCAGTGCCAGCAATACCATTTAACCAAAATATGCAAGCGCCGTTAGGATCTGTGCTCCATGTTATGATCTGCTGGAGGATGTCGACTCGTGTTTCGGGTAGGCATCGAGACTCGTGCTCCCAAAGTCGGGAATTGAAGGCGGCACCTTCGGCAAAAGGTAGCTTGGGAAGGAGTCGTTCATTCTCATTTTGACTACAATAAAGGGTTGAGGTTAGCAAACCGTCCTCGCAGCGTGCAGGCTTGGAAGAGACTCACCCGGCATTGTGAAAATTCACATCGCCGTTTATTGTCGAGCTACTGATTTCAAAGTGAAATGAATTATCGTAGGTGCGATAGCTGGGCATGATATCAATGTTGTTACAGTTGGTAATTGTGATCTGGCCCCGGAACTGATTGTGCGTAGAATGATTGCGCCCTTTGAAAGTCTAGGTTAGGGTTTCTGCCGTTTCACTTTCTTTGACCTGAGCAAGTATCAGCACTGATATGTTACATTCCCGCGATTAGTTACGTTGTATGTACCTGTGTGTAGTGTTGTGGTTGTGGATGTGGTTTATAGGGTCGCTGTGTGTGGCAGGAAGGATGAAAGAGAGGACACTCTGGATATACCTTGAGTAGCCTGCTCCCCGTGATGTTGAAACGATCCTGTTAAGAGGTGGGTAATTTTTAGAATCGATCATAATTCTGCATTCTTATCTTGAAGTTTTGAGGCCCAACAGTGAGCCATTTTGCCTATTGGTTTGCTGCATTATGTTGGATGTATTTTCAATACGCGCGGTCTGCATGATGCATGCAGCGCACCAACCATTATTCACGGTTACTGTGTGCATGCTGCACAGTCCGGCTTGGGGTGAAGGGCTACGTATTCCACGTTAGTCTAAGTGCGTTCTGAACTTAAAAGCAGCAAGCGAATCAGATCGTAGCATGTGGATGGTTAATAATTACAAGGTACGGTGGCGGCTTTGCCGCCCTTTAGAGGCGCCCAGAGATCTCCAGCCCAGCCAACCCAGAGTTGTCATTTTTAGCAGCTCCTATGCTTCCAGATGTATATGGCCAGCGTTCCGAAGCGGCCCGGCCGGCCAGATAAAGTCCTTGATCCTAGAGGCCGCCCAAAGCCTGGGCAGATAAAGATCAACCTGTAAGGAGCCTGACCGGACTGCAGATATCTGACGGCTTTTGCCTGACCCGCATATGCCTGCAGATACCTGCATATACCTGCAGATATCTGACGGCTTTTTGACTGGCCTACATTACTCTGTATATAATCTGCATAAACTGGCAGATATCTGGCGGCTTTCGCCTAGTCCGCATAAACTTGCTGCTAGCTGCTTCGTCGATTTGACATGTGTTCTAAATGTTCTGTATGACTCAGCCCGACTCAGAGGATGATGTACCTGTTTGCTTCAGGTGTTGCACTCGGATCCGCTCAACTGCTGAACGTAACTGTATAGGGTTAGTGGTTGATGTTATCGCAAAATTCTCGGGCACAGTCATTACGTATGTCGATTATGTGTTTGGTCGTTCGGTAGATAGCGCTTGTGTCAGGATCTTGCCGTGGGGGCGCATCGCAAAGTGGACATTGGCATGTGGGTACCACAACCCAATTACTCCTATTGCTTACGTAATCGTACGAACCCATAAGTCCCACGACCGATCAGTACCACTGAGCTTTGGGCGGATCCAGCGCCCGGGGAAAATCCACCTCTACTTGACTGTGATCAAGAGATGGTAAACACCCTTACCGACGCCATTTGTACTGGGCCGGTCTCCAAAGAAGTAACGAAGTTCAAAGAATAGAGAAGAGAAGAGAATAGAAACAAGGAGAGAAACAAGAAGAAAGGATTGTTCAAATTGACCTCGTCCTCCATATCTGGACTTTAGAACTAATGCACCTCCGACTATCTATTCCTTCCACCGTAGCTCGTATCTCGGTATAGGTCATCGTTGGAGTTCGTCAGAGCAAGCACAATGAAAGTCGTTGATCTCATATGGACTTTCGCATCGATGGGAGCTTCCGCTTGCGGTTCATTATTGGCGTAGACGGTGTATCTAACACGTTAGTAACTCAGTAGTGGTTACGCTCACCATATTTTCAACTGCACTCGGGCTCTCCCAAGCGCTCGTGAAAGCTCCGTTGACCCAGTCCATCAATGATCATCGGCGGCTGCATCAGTAGCTGTATCGGTAGTCATATTCGCGCTCGTTCTGCGTAGAGGAAGCGTGCTCGACTTCTCATCGTCTTGAGTGGGCTTGCAGTTGAACTTATTGCTTGCCGGTGGTGCATTTGTAGGTAAACTTGATATCCGTATGTGAGGTGGACTTATTGACTCTTGATCGCTGGGTGGACTTGCCGACTCTGTTTCAGGTGCGCCGTTGACTCTTTTCCAGGTGCGCTCGTCGACTATTCTCCAGCTGTGCTTGTCGAGTGTTCTCCAGGTGGACTTTCGCTACTCGCCTTCTCTGCCGGTAAGTGGCTGCACGGTGCTTCATCCCAGCACTTCCGGTACGGTAATGGATCGCGGTAGAGGTGTTTGGGTTTCGGTATGGTCATCCCCCCCTTTAAAGGTCGTTGCTCCATCAAATACGGCTTGTAGGGCGTCCAATTGCCATGGTAGCTGTGTAACACGGGATCACTGAATCGGAGTCAGGGTTGCATTCGGGATTGGATTCTCGGTAAGGTATTGTACGACCTCCGGTTCAATTATCGGTGCTTCTTCGAAGTACGCTTCTTCTTCCTCGTCAACCGGTCTTGGACATACGGAATAACCTGTTACGATACAGTATCTGTTCGATACGTATTAGCTAAGTTTGCAATGCAAAAGAGGATGGAAGCGGTAAAGGGTAAAATCCAGGAGGCCTTGTCGTCGACGGTTCGTCACAATAGGACCAAACCCCGCTGTCCAGCCACTCCCTTCGTGTCTCGGCGAGCCGGTAGCAGTCATTCAAGGTCCTCAATGTTAGTACACTCTTCTGCCGCAACGAGAGATTTCTGCGCGCAGCCGGTCAACAGCAGATTCCGCTAGAAACGAAATCCCAGTAACATTTTGCACAACATAGTTGAGGAATATGTAGCAAATGGCTTTAGCATGTGTTTAGGAATGAAAGAAAAGATATTTTTGGTACCAAGGTTACACAACATCGACATTGCCGCTGTCAGCCTGCCATTTGTCCAATGAGAACAAGACTTCCCTTCAACAAGAGTAAGAGCAAATGCGGCTTTGGTTGCGAGCTTCGTCGCTGTGTTCCTCGGTGGTCTAGTCGTCGCTAGACTTTTTAGTTATCTGGAGGCCACCGTCTAGGCTGAGTGCCCCGACCCTGTGCAAACCCTCCAATATCTGCAGACGGCGTACATGTTCTTCAGCTCTTAAAAAGACTGTTATGAAAGTACATAAGTAAGACCATCGCTGAAGTTCTATCCACAGATATCGGCGTGTATATTATTAAGCGCTATTCGCGGTTCCACCTCGTCCATGGATGGAATGGCGCTTGGTGAGATCCCTGTATGGCACACCCACCCATGGAACTGCAATAACAAGCGATACCTCTTACTTGCTCAATAATAAGATCTTTTTGCAGCAGCAGCAGTAGCAGCAGGTGTGAATTTAACCGAGCAGACTAGTAATAGGAAGTGGGCGAACAATGACAGGTTATGGCGGTGGTGGCGGTGGTGGTGACGGCAGCGATTTAATTTCTAAAAAAGTGGTTAATGTTTTGTGGTGATTGGATATGGTAGGAGCATTGATTGGTATTGGCGGTGGCTGTGTTGTGAGACAACAACCCACCCAGTTCGTTGATTCTGCCAATGGGGTGGATCCGTGGATGGGGACTTAACAAGATAAAGTTTTGAATACCCTGGCAACGGAACCGATCCCCGCGACCCTAACCTCTAGTACTCAACGACCGTATTACTTCAATTCCGCCGATGGTATGTATGGTTGGGGACGCCTAGAGTGGGGGCATTGTGGACATTAGGTTTGGCGCCCAAATATTACCTAAAATGGTAATAATTAACCCCAAAAATAAGGTTAACTCAGCCATCAGGTGCCAAGATATTAGTTTTAACGGCCAAGACGCCACAATGGGACCTTTAGTATTTCCATTTTAGGCAATAAAGTGCTATTATTGGCACTTTATTGCCATATAAGGTAATTAATAGGGCGGACATTTGGTCTGCCACACAAAACCCAACTTTTCAAAATCCAATAGCTCCACCACCAATGCCTGGAAAAATAAAAGCTCTCTATAAAGTTGTAGAGAAGACAGCAATGAAGCGATCTATAGGGAAAAAAATTAAAAAAACTTTTTTGTGGTGGAGTTATTAGAGTTAGAAAATGAAGCTTAAAACACCCCGGATATAGGCGTCCCCAACCATAATACTCATGTATAAAGGGAAATTTATCCAAATGACTTCTAAAATCCCTTGACCGGTGCAACTAGAGGTGACTCAACTCACTGCGAAATTCCACTAGCAACTATGCAGCAACTTAAGACCGCTGTGAATCGTCTAGTGGCCTATGCTCATCACTCGTGGCCTCGATTCCGCGGCGTTATTCGTAATTTGAAAAATTGAAACCATAAAATTCTAGAAGCCAGCATACACATATATAGAAATCCATTCACCATCCAACTAAGAATACATATTAAAAGAAGAAATCTTCAAAACATTAGTAATGATTCTAGCCCACGATATATAAAACTACATTCAATGCCACACCCAAAGCCGCCAGACTAACACCCTTCGATTTTGCACCATTTTTATTAGCGTCATTTCCAGCTTTGGCTACCGCACACCCTCCATCTCTCCCCTTTTCCGCAAACTACACCAATAGTCAGCACAATGCAGATAGAAGTTCGGAGAGCATACTTTTTCAAGATAATGTATTACCCCATTGCGTGTAATAACATTGCTCCTCACTATCTTGGCACCGTTGACAAACTTGTCTTTCCCTTTGTGTGTAACTGTAAGGATACTTCCACCCTGAGTGTCCAAACACAGTCCATCACTCAGCTCCGGCGAGTAGGCCAAATTCTCGTGTACATGGCGCTTTAACAGCTGTTCATCAGGCGTACCAGTGAACCCAGAGTCTTGGACAGCAAATATTGTGACTCCGGGCTTTGCCGAGAGATCTTCAAGCATACGGGTATCGTTCAGAGCGGCCTCGAATTTTTTGCCAGTTGTGGCGGCTAAAGTTTGTTCTAGGTATTGTGGGTAATGGAAGAACCTTGCATGTACAACGTTAGTATGTTTGTGGAGAAGGAAGGGGGAGGGGGGGAGGGGGGAGGGAGACACACCCGTCAGTTTTTTGAATCACACCGTACTTGAACGGAATTGTATCTGGCTTGACAGCGGTTTTATTTCCCTCGCCGGAGATGATCAGCACGTCACCCTCTTTTCCCGGCGGATCCTGCAGCTGTGCGGGTAATGATACGACGCGGGCAGGCTCGTCGTTACCGAGATCCACGTATTTTGTCTCACCCTTCATCGCCGTTTTCAGGGTGTACTCGACGTTTTTAAAGTCCGGCTCGCCTTCGGGTTGTTCGACGACCTGCTGGGCTACTGCAGGGGAGACGTATACCTCCCTCCGTAACAGCGGTGTCTCGGGGAGGTTATTATTCGCGAGGAAGGCGGTGACGAATTCGTTCGTTGGGGCATAGAATCGATATTTCTTGGTTGGATCCAGTGAGCGTAGAAGTTCTGGTGCCTGCTTCAGGAGTCCGGTGAAGGCGGTGAGGTCTTCTTCTTTTGAGAGCTCGGAGATAATGCCGTCGGTGAAGGAACTTGGTGCTGGTTGTTGTGCTTCTGCGGTGCGAAGGGGGACGACTTCACCTGAGTTGATCAGTGTGACGGCCTTGCCGGAGACAGAAGCGACAAAGGGTGCATAGGTTGTTGTTACTGCTTTCGTGGCAATTTGGTCATTTTTGGATGTGGTGGTTGTGGGTTTATCGCTTTTCGGAACATCTGCGGTTGGGTCTTCAGCAGAGGGTGAGGTTCCTCCAGTAGAAACTGAGTCTGTAGGTTCAGGGGATTGAATCTCCGCTGTAGCGGTGGTTCCCTCGATAGTGGTCCCAATTTCGATCGTGGCCCCAAATGAAGTGAAGGTAGTGCCGTCAATAATGGTGATAAAGAAATCGGTTGGGATAGGATCTCCGAGGTTTATCGTTGTCACGACGAAATCTTGGGCTAGCGCGGAAAGCGTCACCGAAAACAGAATCGTGAGGAAAGGGAAAAGGTTCATTCTAGGGATGGGAGAATAGGAAGAAGGGACGCACGGTTGAGGAACGTAAACATGTTATGCGGGCACGTGCTTGATTTATACTTCGTATTATATTACCCACTTAAGTAGGTTCCTTGTAGGATGTACGATAAAAGTACGTGCCTCATAAACTAATGTCTTACTATCATCATTAGAGAAGCATCCCAAACAACGTACCGAATCGTTCCCTTAGGCTTTGATAAGCCATATCGGAAATTTTAATTTACGAGGATTTTATCGAGCCCCTATCAGTGTATGTGCCTTCGAGCTGACCATTCAAACGTTCATACAGATGTAATTGCAGCAAGGGGTCAGTAATAGGCATACCCTCGAGAAGTCATAGGTGATGAATTTTTTAACTTTGATAACCGCCTTGTGAAGGGTGCAAGTAATTGTGTACGGTTTAATGTAGTATAAGCACTGCCAATAGCGATAGAGACATACCCCAGTAAGGAGTACATATGTCGAAATTACGGAACTACTTAGAGTACCCATGCAGCCGACATAAAACTCTTCAGCGCCCTGGAATCACCCACCGCCTTGCGAGAGATCAAAGTTGGGGCGGTCGCGATGTCGCCCCGCCTTGTTCGCTCAACTTTGTGGGTTTTAAGTAACAGCAAATAAAAACCCTTAGCCCAGCACCCTCACCACTAGTAGGAGCCTCATGCGGTAATTTATCACATTCCAACCGCTGTAGTCTGACGACTAAAGATGGCCGCATGCAGTGTTACCTTGTTCCGGGCGCTATTCCGGGCGGACCGGATAGGCCTAGCGAGGATGCGGAAAGGAATTGGTCAACATCACGTCGCACAACTCATACCGACTGCGGCCTTTGTCTCCAGCCCAGCCGTCAAATTTGATTGGGTAACTAACCCTAACCGCCATCGACGCACCCGGGTAGCCGACAAGATAAGTATGATGCTTGGCGCTGCCGGATTGGTACGAGACAGCTGCGGCATGTATTTTCTTCTCCATTTGCCGAATCGGTGAGACCTCATATACCTAGGTTCGAGATTTCCCCGTAACTTCACCGCATTTCTGACTCCTGAGCGTGCACGACCTGAGACGAGATTGCCAGTTTACCAATAACAGGGGAAGGCTGCTAAGTGGACTTCTACCATTCAGCGGTAAACATACCACGCCGAACGGCGACTCGGAGAGAACACAGCTTGTCCGGGATCCGGTAACATGCAATGCACCAGTTGTGGATGCCCGATTGAGTGGTAATAATTTCTTCAGTATCTGCCGGTGTTGTGCTTTTAGGATCTACAGGCCCTCGGGCTGCGTAACCGCCGCCCTCTGGACTTCCAGTGTTCAGCCGCAGTTCTTGCGGAAGTTTAACAGACCGGCGATGGTGAGATTCAACTTCATTTACTCAGGTGGGGGCGGTTATTTGCCTTCAATAATGCCGACTCCAATCCTGAGCGCGCTGTATAGTTCTACCAAAATGCAAGTGATACTCATGCAACTCAGTTTCATAGGGATAGGGTCAAATTGAGGGTTGCAGATGTACCTATTGGACAGCATTCTATGACACAGGCGTGACATTAAGGAGGTGGTCTCGGGTGTCAACAGGTGATGGTTGAGGCAACAATTTGCTTTGGATTGTTTCTTGATTTCCTTTGTTTTATCGCCTGCGGGCTATAGGGGTACACTGCAAGGAACATATCAGGGGTTTTTTTGGGTCTAGGGAGGATATCAGGACTTTTTTGGTCTAGGGAGTATGTCGCGGCATAGGATATGTAATTTGATAGAGGGGTTGTAATGCGCACGCGGCGGCTATGAGATGTATGAATTGGATAGTGAAGCAGACGCGAGTAGCGGGCAAACCGTTTCGTCCTCTATCTTAAAAGACCGGATTTTCCTCGATAATTTTCGACAATCATCGACAATTCTCATCTCTTCTGCGATCGCGCCAGGTAATAAGCTCCTACTCCACAGTGTTGATCACGCGCACGGGTGCATGTGTACTGAACCATGGGAAGAGGCAGATCAAAAAACGAAACATGGACATCTTCACGGATGTCCGAGATGGAACCTACCTGAAGGGGACAATCTTCTATTTCCCTCGTGCGCACGATAATGTCAAGGCTGTTGCTGTGGACCGTCAAAGCGGACAATACCTTATCGCCATATATTCAGTCCTTTTCACTTTCATCGCCATTGAGGCATGGCAGCTTGCAACTATCCTTGTCATGATGTTGCACAGCGTTCCTGAGCCTACCATTACCCACGATCCAAACAACAACGACGTTTCGAGTCGACGTCATGCTTCAACATCCGACTTGCCAAATCCTAGCGGCGATTCAAGTCTTATCGACCCTCCGGAATCAAGTTGTTCCGACCCTAGGGGCGGTCCCGATCTTGACAGTCAAGATATCCTTGAATCACAACGGAACTGCAATGACACTAAACGTCTCGGTATGGCCATGGCTGGCTTCTGGAACGCAAGGGAGCCGCTGCATGCTGTCTTCTTCACGACGAAGTACCTTACTAAGGCCGGTCTACACAGCTCCAAACGAGTCATATATTTCATTTTCGGTTTGTTCCTGCTTTCCGTTATCGGTGTCGCTGCCACCTACGTTTCTAGCATTTTCGTCGCGGGAAAGCTGGTGTTAGGTACCGCAGCACCGGCGAGAATGTCCGAGGTGTTTATCCCAACTATGCCCATTCAAATGACCAACTATGACCTGCTACGGTTTCAGGCACTGGGAGCTCCAGCAGCATTGCGCGCACTGGGAAGTGCCGAAGCTGCCTCGGTCACGGTCCGGAAGAAAGTTAAGTTCGATAAACTTCCATTTGGGTCGACAGGTTCAACCGATAATCAGCCCGCCGGCATCACCTATGAATACTCAGTGACCGGCGCAGACATGGGTTTGCAGAAGTATTCTGAACTCCGGCAAGAGGTTACGGGTGAATGCGTCACTGCCTACGACTGGTATGCAGAGCAACAAGATGACTTCGATGTCTATCGTCCTTGGAGGTTACGGAACACGACCATTCAAGTCCCACGAAGCGGCGAAGCCGACAGCGCCCCGAGGGTTCAAGCCTTGGCATTTCCGTACGATGTAAAGTCTGATCCCCGGCAGTTCCTCCCAGCGAATAATTCTTTTGGTATCTTCGTCTTTTCCGCGGGCCGCAAGAGCTATCGTAGCTCCCCCGACGTATGGTATTCCACGCAACAAAACGAACGCAGCAACACGTCCAGCACTGATACACCCCCATGGGTGGTGAGCCCAAAGCGACCCGCTCTGTCGTGTTGGCAGCAGGATACTTGGGTATACAAAGGCAAAACGTATAAAAACATCTACGACCTCTCTGAACCCAGCGTGATCGACTTTCCGAAGGCATGGTTCACCCTCCTACAATTGGGGTTCAGTTTACCTAGGATTGTGGGTGTGATAAATGCCGCAGGTCCTTCGGCACTTATGTCTTCAATGACGCATACTGGGAGGTCTTTCGATGCCGAATCTTCCAGCCTCGAAAAAGATATGCTGCGGTTGCTCGTGGCGAGCAGAATATCTTCAGTACACACCTTTAGGGATTCCATCATGGTCACGGAGGAACAAATTTTCAACAATGCGGCGACAGGCACGGATGGAGATCCCGAGAAGGGAGTGGCGGACTTTGTCGTAACCACCCCGCAGGTATTGACACTTCGGTTTTCGATTCTGGTCGCAGTTCCATCCACCCTTCTCGGATTGATGATGTTGTTGGTAATTGTAAAGTGGCTCAAATTTGGCACACTCAGGCAAAAGTTGGCCTGGTATGAGGCTCCATATCTCTACGCCCGCGGAGATCCGCTTCATCAACCATTTGATCTATATCGCACTGTATGTGGGGATGCTAGGTCGGATTCGAAGCCTAATGATTGGGGCGCTGTCTTGCACAATCCTTTCATTACCCCCGGTAAACGGTGAGTCGTTGTAGTCATTGCAAATCCAGAGTACAGGTTCTAACATTGCGAGAAAGGGATCCTAGGGGCCAACAACCACCGCTACAGACCCAGTCGCTGTAGACTCACGCGCTGCAGACTCACGAGGTGTATAATCGGTGTGAATTATTATTCGTTTCAATTATTCTTATTAATATGAGCCTCGTATTGTCATATATCAACTGTACATGTATCTTTTTTGGAGTATTTAATTATTTTTTAGTTAAGGTTTAATTTTTTAATAAGAGACCACATTCGGCCAAATGTGTTCCCGAACGGAAGGTTTCCCTGCGATGGTAAACTCGCCGTCCCGTCTCGGTCGTGCATTCCCCAAATCGGAAGTTCGGGAGGTTAAGATGAAACTAGATCAACTATTGCGGAGAAGAACCAGGTTTCGGTTTGCATAATCGCTTCCGGTTGCTTTCTGCACTATCAGATCTGACCCGGTAGCGCCCGGTGTCGGGCCCCACCGCGTCATCTGTTTTTAAGTTTCCAGGATGTGGTGACTCGAGGTTCATTAGCGAATAAGGCTTCCAAAAGTGGTGGGTGCGGTGGTTAGGGTTATTTTTTTCTGGTAACTGAACACACCAGAGTGAGCCAACAGGGTGGACTGATTCGTACCACTTGAAAGGTGAGGGACGATACCAACAATTATGCCGTGGTGCGAAGACTTTCATGACAGCTGCATAATACCTAACGAGAACGATCTGAAATATTATTTAGCATTCTATCTACTAATTTATGGTCTCACACTACAAGCCTCTCAGTTTGCCAAATCTTCTAGACGAAGTCAATGATGACATTCTTCTAGAACTCAATCTATTCTATTGCAACCTATTGTGTCACTACTTCCACTAGCCTTGTATAATGCTATATCTAGAGTTAGTACAGTTTTATAATAAGAAGAATCGTGGCTGTGGCCTTGACTTCCTTAGCCTTCCAATCATCGTGGTCGTCATCGTAGTTGATATTAAGAGGCTGCGGCTCTGGTGGTGATTCCATATGCTCCACCAACCGGGCCGATCTCCATCAGCATGCTGAAGCCCATAAGCCTTACAAATGGTGGTGATCCATATTTGTAACAGGTTGTATATTGTGGCGTAGAAACAGTGCTAATGATTCTTAGGTTTTCTTTTAACGTGCGTTCTCAATTGCATGTTGATGAGTTTCTACGTGTGTTTGTGTAGTCGTCTGGAATTTTATGCTACTAATGGCAATAACGTCGCGAAATCGATGGCAGCGGACGATAGGCATAGGTTATTGGACGACACAGCGGTCTCAAACTTATGCAAAGTTTCTAGTAGAGTTTCCTAGTTCACTAGATCATTTGAGGTCACTTTTAGTGCTACTGATCGGTCGGGGGACGTTAGGAGTTATTTGGGCACATTTCATTCCTTCCTTTTATAGCTAAGTATAGCAGGTCAGAAGGTCACCACCTAGGAGGAGATGAGGTAATGGCAGCCGTTGTGTACTAGAGGTTAGTGATGCAGGGATTAGTTTCGTTGCCAGAAGCCGCAACCTTAGAGATGCCTGTGATCGGAGGCTTGGCGGTCGCACCTATACTCTACACGTAAATCATCATATACGATCACTTGTGGCAGTATTGTGGCGAATATGTTGAAATACTGATTGCTAGAAGCTTGTGTTTCCTAAAGTACAGGTACGTTCATGAACTTATATACGCGGTATTCGGAGTATGTCTTGTATGTCTCGT
>Ga0307512_10001998_pt1 | contig 27112 bp, 25 predicted proteins | sample 14_EM_MG_FD_200267 | JGI IMG/M metagenome (GOLD analysis project Ga0307512, IMG submission 200267) | Populus trichocarpa ectomycorrhiza microbial communities from riparian zone in the Pacific Northwest, United States - 14_EM | ecosystem: Host-associated > Plants > Roots > Unclassified | place... | reverse complement strand
TCTTTGCTGCGCATCTCTCAAGTATCGAGACGACATGGTTGACATCGCTTCCGGTCGCCACCCAGCCGAGGTCGTCTACAAAGGATAGCCCCTCGGCCTGACAATTGGTTGTCCTGACCTTAGCAGAGTTGCCCAGCGCCTCGGAGGCATTAGATCGGCCCCGATCAAAATCGTAAGGACTCGTTGCTGTGTTGGAGAAAATAACGCTAGCTGACGGTGTTTAATTCATTATTGGTGGTTTGGGAACCAATTGTGTGTGAATACGTTGTTTGCACTCAGTTGCGACGTATAGTACATATTGATTGGTACACCGTTGATGCATGATGCTTCGGAAGCTGCAATCTACTGGTTACGGTTTCAATACCGACACCACACCATCCCATCCTACACGACCGGCAGTGTGGTTGGCCCATTGATTTCTTGATTCCGCATGGAGTGTACTCAAGGCGGTCGTTGAATCCTACGACACAAATAAATTTAGAAATTGCGGAAATGGTTATGGTCGCAATTCCCTTGGGTAGTCTCAGTCGGGAGTTTCACAGGGAGTCCACTGCGCCACGTCCCTGTGCTTTTGCAGCTTTGAAGACAACTATTCACCCAAATAAATTTAGACATCGCGGGAATGGTTGTGGTCGCAATTCCCTTGGGTATGTCTCAGTCGGGAGTTGCAAAGAAAACCAGGCGGAGTCTACTGCGGTCACGTCCTTGTGCTTTTACAGCTTTGAAGCCAATTGTTCCCAGCTGTTTTTACAAAGAGACACCCCAAGATGTAGAGAAGACAAATGCACCACTCAGTTTATGCGCATATGCCAAATACCGAAGTCGATGCTGTGATAAAAATAAGTCAGAAAGCACAGCCCTTGAAACTGTTGCACGTATACTCAGATCACCTGTGTTAGATTCCGTGGACTTGCGGATATGGGCGGGCAGTACTCAGCTGGGCTGATGGAGGTTATTCGAGATTCAACATGATATGGACAGTTGAGTGCGGATGCATGCGTACAAGGCCAAACGGACTACTGAATATATGAGCGTACAAGCTGCCGCGATATGGAGATAATACAACCACCTACAAGCAACAGATACAGCTAGCACGCAGCATAACAATGGACCTCCGAAAGCTCCAAAATCTTTGCTACTTCTTCTTAATATTAGTTGCCGCGAACGCCGCTACATCTCAATCCGACAGTGCGACATTGACCCAGTCTGATATCGACATTAACCCAGCCTGCGGCAATGGCCGGACAACTTGTCTCAAGACTATCCAGCGGGCGAAATACAACTGCCAAAACCCCACCAACAACGGCAATGCCAATACATATGACCGGGTATGCTTTTGCAACGAATTGAAGCTCTCCAGTTCATGCTCCACGGCTTGTACCCCGGACCCAGAGAAAGAAAAGCCTGCGGATTTCTTCAACAACATATGCAGATCTGTTCCTGACTGGCGACTGCCAGCTTCCCCGACAGCTCTCGATGCATTCCTTCCTTGGTCCCAGACAGTTCGGTTCAATCATACCGAAGCTAACGATCCTACGGCGGTTTGTGCCCAGTTTTAAGAAAATATGGTTGATACTGACTTCATGCGTTTCAGAAAGCACCCACATGCCCATCCCCGGCGAACAATCTAGGGGCTTTTGCGGCTGCCAACATTGCGGCTATCATTGCAACGATCTTCCGGATCAGGCAAACGAAGATGAGGAAACGATGCGGAATTCGGAATACCAGTTATGGGATTCAATTTGTCTTCATGATGGGCAGAGTCTTTTCAGAGTTTATCGGCCACGCCATCAATGCATATCAAGTCAAACAATCTCCTGGCTTCTCATCTGTTTCGATGCGGCATCTTATACTTCTCTGGGTTGTTCGACCTCGGATTGCTTGGGTTGGGTTGTTCTTGCTCTTACAAAAGCCGAAACCAAGGAAGTTCCACTCCTCCGTCGTATCCAATCTTGGGTCTGAGATAGTGATTGAAATTGTGTCGGCAATCTATATGGGAGTTACTGTTCACTTTGCTAGCAAGAATGGATATTATCTGGTCGATTCCTTGAGGCCTGACGATGCCTTAACTATCTCGACAGCTGCTAAGAAGTTGTACGCCGGAGCTTTGATGGGGCTTATTTTGTTGTTCATTAACCTGCCCATAGCTGCGATAGCCTTAGTATTTATTATGGGACAGTACGAAAGGGTAGGGAGAGGTAAGGAATACAATACCGCTATGGGGTTGCCGGTGGCAATGTTTGGGTCTGTAACCGCGTTCATTTATGTCGCACAATGGCTCTTTTGGGCAGGTTTCATACTATTGAGTGGAGATTTGTAAGTCCCTCGTGTTTATACATTTCTGCATCTCATCAATATAGGTACTGTCCTCCGGAACTAGGAAAACTTGCAACTGTCTGGGCGGTATTTTCAGTTATTGGTAAATCTGACCCTATCGTTCTCCGTTCGGTAGTCCAAGGCAGCTACTAATAATTATAGGCGTTTTCATGGGTTTTGGGTTTTAGGTGGCAAGGGTGGCAGAAGTTGTGGTGGGAGTGTGTGGTTCGGTTGGGGGCAGGGCAAGAGAGTCATGATCTCACGAACGGGATATCCAGGTCAACGTATGACGTTGTTTCGTTCGGGGAACATTGCTATTGGGGTGGTAGCATATACTTTTATATAGAGGAAGTCCAATAACTTTTCATCATCATGTGTTACTGATGTTTAGAAGGAAGAAAGAAGTATGGATAATTGGAGATTGCCAGCGTCCTCGGTGTCGTTTAAATGATGGTTATGCAATTGATGGTATGTGGCGAGTCCAGTCCAGGATTCTCAATAGCCTATGCGCCCGCCAGTCTTTGCCGGCCCAGCAATGTTGTCTAGGATGGGGTATGAACGAACACACCCAGGGCTGGGGCCGGGCACCTACCGGGTCTGATCGAATTACCGCTGTCGTGTTACGAGTTTTCCCACCAAAACAACCCCATTCGTCAAGAAGGCAGTGCATTTGGACTGCTAGCAGCAACTGTATGCCACCGCTGACCTCCGTGACCACCTGATAAGCTCATCGCTCGACGGGTTGTCGCCAACTCACCAAGCCGTCACTCGCCTCATGGGCCCATCACTCGGCTTATATCTGGGATGCTGAGAGATGTTACGATGGAACCTTCTAGATTAGGTAAGTAGGCGCAAGTCCAGTCATCCTCAGCTTTCTCTACAGTCCGTCCTGAGTGGGTGGCCTTGCGCGCAGACTAAAAACATGCTGGACGGAGGATTCTCAGACTGGTCCCCGAAAGTACGTCCTGCGCACCAAGTAGAAAGACTAGGACGACTGAATGATGGGTGAATTCAGCTGTGGATTGCCAAATTTCCAGTTCTAGGCTGCGGAAGGCAAGTCGGCCCGGTTGCCAGCCCGGGGCGAGATCTACACGCTTAGCTTCCTTAGATGTGTTGCATCTCCTATTCTAGGTGCCGATCAGTACTATAACTAATCAAGAACATAGAACTACTTTGCCTGACGTTGTTCTGATCAATCAACTTTTATAAATCCTCTGTAACTCTCGCTACCGGTCCTGTAGATCCCATAAACATTTGTCAGTCACCGGCGATCATTTTTTTCGCAGTGAGGAGCTTGAGATGACCGGATATAAGATATCCGAGGTGTTTGAATGTTGTGATCTCTTTTTAGTTTCCTAAATCATTTTAGCGTTAAGTTGGAGGATGTCTTCATACTCCATCATTCGGTGAGATGGACAGGCACCCAGTTACTGGATGATTGATTGACTTGATTGATCTCTCGAGGCCCCGAAGCCTGTATACCATGCTCATCATCAGATATCTTTCATGGACCGCCGGGACACCTGTATGGGACATATATCCTTGTGTATCGAGCTGCTTATAAGTTAAGAGATATGTTTACCTGAGGCAAACATGGTTTAGTCCTGTTGCCAGTCCACCGTTCAGTACTGGGGTCACCAAAGCTTGGGTCTCAAAAGCTTGGGTCTCGAAAGCTTGCTCACACATTCTGTCTCTTCGTTTGACCAACATCTCTCAACTCGGGTCTGTTTCAATCATGTTTTCTTATTAGAGTGATGTATCAGCCCCGCTGAACTAGTTTAGTTGCTCCATCAAATACGTTACGGGGACACTCAATCATCACGCGAACAAGGGGACTTTGGAGTATATCGAGTGACAGATTATGACTGCGATATTACCGACAACTCTAACCCCCAACCCAACCTTCTGGAAAGCTGCCATGAAATCCCCGAAATCCTTTGAATGTACGTTGCAGGATTGTAACAACCATCTACTGCGCCAAACCAATCCCATATTGACATTCACTGCCGTGGCATACAGACGAGTGAGAGAAGTAAGCGGATACGGGCGACTTGGCGTGCCTCGTCAAAACAAATATCCTAGTGTGGGTTGTTACTTTATATCAAAGAAACAAGCTCTACTCGCTGATAGACACTCCTTAGCATGTAAACTATCTTTCTACCAAGTCGTATATGTATATTTTAGCTATGTATCATAGCTGTGGAGTAATTACAATTGTGGGAGAGTGTGCCAAGACCCCACGTCTTTCCCCCGTCTGCGCTGAACTGCCGCTCGAGAAGATCCTCGAGTGATTAATAACTAGCACACGTCAATGACTGCGGTGCCTGTACTACATCGTATTCAACAGCTGTAGGTCCCCCCCTTGTATGGCAGCCAGGCATCGATTTCTCGCAATGTTAACCAAATAAACCTTCACGCACCGCAACTGAGAGCCAATATTGAGTGAATTGGTGCTTTGCTTTAATTATGCATGTTTTTAAGCTTATGAGCTAAAACCTAGCAATGCATTGTTTGATTATGGTGACCATACTTCAGATCTGAAACACCATGCATAAATTGATAGGTTCATTCACGGTCCTGCTCTTGCGCGCAGTTATGAATAGATTGTGAGCTATCCAACGACGCACCACACTCAGCTCTCTTGTAATATTTTGTGCAGTGGACGCATAGAATTCCAAATGAACGGCAACATCTTCGGCTTTTAGCGTCGCTGGTCATCGTGTGTGGAAAAGGGGACGTAAAGGTGCGATAATTTGCTACCCTAATGTTAATCCGAACCTCGTAACTTTGAGGCAGTTTCATATCCACACCTAGCATGTTCGCAATGCGCAAATTAGCCTACCTTCTTCTGAGACCTATCTCTCCACCTTCGACCATATTTAGACTCTCTGCGGCTGGAACGCATCTCCTGTACACAAGGTGGTACTGATCCACGATTCCCTGCAGGACATACTGCTATACCGCAAGAATTTGGAATTACGAATGTGCCCCCCACTTCTCTAGACATCTACCAGTCAGTCTTCACTTAAGCCAACTTGTATCTAGATTATAGGGGATAGTCGGGTGAGTCAATTGAACTTACGGTCCCATGCCATGCAGAGTTACATCAGATACCCTATAGAAAAAGATTGTTAGACGATTGAAACATTTGAAAGAGCAGCGCTTGCCGGTTCATTTCTGCAGATGTCGGGTCGAATTCCGAGAGGCGCTGAAAGCGGGGTAAGGCACTGCTTCAGTGGTTGATGTGCAATTCAGTGTTATCTATTCCAATTTATATATAGCGCGTGCCGCTTGCATGCTTAGCTTCCGCAGCTTTTATTCGCTCAGGGCCATTTGTGCAAAAGCAACGCTCGTAATCAAGCAAATAGAGAGGAAGTATGCAACTATGTAGGCATCCGGCGGACTTGGTAGCTACCGATGCAGTCATTTGTAGTCGGGAACAGGTACCCGCTTGGGAACCGGTCTCGTATGTTCGCATGCATGTGGCACGCAACGTATACAAATACAAATTCGACCACATACTCATCAAACATAATGCGATAGCTGGCACGCGCACCACATCGATTGATTGCATCCGAAATTACAAGCTTGACAATTTCTTTATTCGTTGTATTATTTGCGTAACGTTTCTGTTACACGGTGAACTGCATAGATATATAATTGCTTAGCCTTATCGGACAGAGCATGAATGCGTAAGCTAACATCCGCCAATGGTTAAGAGCCGCGCAACATGCGTGGAAAATAAAAGAGAAAGCCCATCCTTGCCAACCAGCCATTGCGCAACTACCGCATTATATATTCAAAATATAATAATCATTGCTGCAGGAACCTTCTTGGTGTAGCAACTGAGAACAATGACATAACCACACCACCCTTTGAACCCGCACCAGAAAGTAAGGGTACAGTTAATTCGTCATTGCTGCGACACCAGAACTCTTGCCTTACAGATCTCAGTTATCACATCTTTTGCCCCATTGTATGCCCTCTTAACCACGCTTTTAGAGATAATACACGTCACAACTATATTCTCCGTCTCCTGCAGACCTAAGTCCTTCACATAGACCATTGAGGCTGTCTTGTACGCAGCTCCTACTTTAACATTATTACGGATTTCATAGAATTGACATTGGCACTTGAGCTGCGCAGCCAAAAAGATGGCGGAACGAAGGTGGTGTTGAAATGTCGCCACGGAACGCGGAGAAATAGCTGTAGGGTCTGTTTGAACATGGCGAAAAAGAATAAATAGTTCTTCTGACAGCGTTTGGACGTTTTGAAGGTCCGCTTTAACCTCGGGATTCTGGAAGATAAGCGACGCTGCGTATGCACGCCAGAACTCAGCTTTTTCGTGGGGTTCCGAAGTATCTAGAACATTTAGATTCAATACATAAGATTAATTACTTTCGGATTAAACTCTTACCAGCTGCACGCATTGTATTCTGAATCAAAACAGCTGATTCCTGGACATTTGTGGGAATCTGGGGAAACCAAGGAGACAGTATCTTCTGCTCAATATACCCCCAGACAATGATCTCCATCAGGTCGCCGACCCGCATACCAATAGTGTCCATGATACGAGTGGATAGAAGGTCGCTCAAGATAGAACTATGCTCACTCTTTTCGATATCGTCGATCTCACGTAGCGTGTGGATGCGCCCCCTATAGCTCTTGAAAGTTCTCCTACACCATTCACTAATCTACGTTGACAGAAGCGAATTAGCTTAGACAAAGAAGAGTAAACCGGAATGGGAAGTACAAAGCTTAAGGAAATAAACATACATCGTCATGCAGCTTTCGAAACTCCCGGTCGAATGTTTCGTCAGAAATTGGCTCGAGGCCAGTACCGACGCTAGTCACCGATCGGATGTGCGAGGCCGTCAACTCTTCGTGCCGATGTTCGAGAAAACCTATCTGCTGCTGATATTCGACTCTTTCCGCTGCAGCTCTCCGCATCTCGGTGTTATACCTTTTGTGGAGTTCCTTGTGCGCATTATCGAACTCTTCTAGCCTACGAAGAAGTTTGTTATTTTCGTGCTTCAGATTCTTATTTTCATCCTCTAATGCCCGCATCTGTTTGTCGCGTTTCCTGATTCTATCCTCAGGCTTCTTCCCGTCGCGGCCATCGGGGCGCCCATTTCCTTCGGCAGGTGTCCGTGAGCTAGTTTCCGTCATTTGGTTTCTGGGAGCGTCGCTGTTTCCAGGGTCGTATGGCAGTGGTCCAGTCGCTGCTGGATCGTTAACATCAGCGCACTGAGGCCCGGTCGGAGACTGCTCGTCTGTATGAGTGGCGTTAGTTACATCACCCGACCCAGACGCTGCTGGGGTACTGCTATTGCTTCCGGTTGTAGTTCCGCTGTCATGTTGCCTAGAGCCGGAGTGGCTGGGATTGGAGCCCTGAGCATTCAGTTCAGACAATTCAAAAGCTGTGTAAATGAACCCACCTGTGCATCCATGGTAGGCTGTGGAGGCGAAATATTTTGTTGATCGTTAGTTCCTTTGTCTATGAATTGGACAAGTTATTACAATTAACTTGAAGGGAATATTGCGGTACAAACTCCGGTTGCTCGAAAAGAGACTTAGGAAGCTCATAGTTACGCTGGCGGGAGCTCGCCTTGGTGGATATGTGGATGCGTTGTTGGTCGAGTGTTCGTACTCGTGCTATTCGAGATCTCATGAAGTGAAATGACGGCCTTGAGGGCGAAGAACTGGATTAGAGGACATAAGATGCTAAATGAAGAAAACGAAGTGGGACGCGGGATTACTTCTACGGGTGCAGTAATGGTGCGTGAGTTCAGCGGCCGGGCAACGCAAATTATGACACGGTCTGTGTTTTGTAAGTATCAATGTATAGAAAAAGCACAGATGGTTACTGAGTCGATTTCACTGATCGAATATGCACCAAGCTGTATCTTAGCTCTAGTGCGTGCATGGTGCTAAAAACTGACCAACCTGATTTTTGCAGGCTTAGCTATTTCTCCAGGCCTGTATCCCTCTACCGCAATCATACAGTAACTATCTGTCTGTTGCGGCCCTAAACTACCACGTTATAACTACGACTTGGAATCTATCACCCGACTGCTGCTGCTCGTACACAAACTGTGTGATCCACTGAATCCGGATATCAAGCTCACAATCCGAGGATATCAACTACCAGTGCCGCACAGTATTTCGAATAACGCTATACTATCAAGGAAGGCTAATGGCAGGTTCTACTGGAACAGCTACTAGTCGCTATGTCGTGGGTATTGACTTTGGTACGACGTATGGTTCTACTGTCACCATTGATGACAACCACCTGCTAATGTTTCGGGGATACCAGCTTTACGTCTGTCGCTTTCGCTCATACATCGGTTCCGGAAGATGTAAAGTTAATTATGAACTGGAAGGGAGCCAGCACGAGCAGTCCTACCTCCGACCAGGTGCCAACCGAAGTTTACTATACCAATCCACGAACCAGGGATAAAAAGTGGGGCTATGAAGTCCGTCGTGTCAGACCCAACGTGGGAGGTTCCGGTGCACTGAGATGGTTCAAAATATTGCTTCAATCACAAACGGCATCACCAGATACTCCAATTCAGGTACGGGAGACAGCAGAAAGGCTTCAACGGCACCGTCTCTCTCCAGTTGACGCCGTTACAGACTTCCTAAAGTCGGTTCTAGATCTTACTGAAGAAAACATGAACAGGACATATGGGGAATGGGCTCGTGAATCGAGAAGATTGATTATTATGACCATCCCGGCAATGTGGGGAGATTACGCGAAAGCTCTTATGATACTGGCGGCGGAGAACGCTGGGTTTGGAACTCACCGGATCGATTTCAAATTGATCAGCGAACCTGAGAGTGCGGCTTCTTACACCCTCAAGGCCATTCAACCTAACCATCTCGATGTAGATGTCCCAAGTCCTCACCTTTATTCAGAAGGCTAATGGCCAAGTTAGAGTGGGGATACCTTCGTCATTTGTGATGCTGGAGGTGGAACGGTGTAAGTATCCTCAGTTTTCAGGTATTGCGGGGTGCTGACAGCTAAAGAGATCTAATCTCGTACAAAATTACGCAACTTTCCCCTCTCTGCATTGACGAGTCGGTAAGCGGTACTGGTGAGTTCTGAACGAAGCTGCCGTTGTGTTGGTTGCTAACAGCTTACATGAAGGCGGATTCTACGGTTCGGTTTACGTCGATGCAGAATTTGAAAAGTATATTCGGCGGGTGCTGGGTAATCACGTTATTGATAACATGAGTGTAAGCAATCAGCTATGCTATATTCCTTGTGCCTATATAATTAATAGCTACTTCTAGCAACGCTCTAAGGAGGAGATGATGCGGACCTGGGAAGAAAAGGTCAAATTTAGGTTCGGCAATGTCGATTTCGACGACGAGGAAGATGGATGGGAAGTTAGTGTACAAGGTGTGCCTGACGATGACGAAACAAACGTTTACGATAATTTCCATACGATGAAAAAGTAAGCAACAAGTGTACTATCCCCTGGCTTTTACTTGACGCTATGGGAACGAAGTAAGCCTCGTGTAGCTGACTCTCTTACGACTACATTTAGTCGGGATGTGAAGAAAATATTTGACCCAGTGGTCAATCCTATCACCGAGCTTGTGAAGCAACAAGTACTTCGTGTCCAGGAAAAGGGAGAAGACGTGGCAGTATGTCAACTCCCACCCTCCGGGTAGCCTGGTGAAACGAGCGCAGGCAGCTCAAGTATTCCACAGCTGATTAGGCTATGTAGGCAATTCTTCTGGTTGGGGGGTTTGGTTCATCAGAATATCTTCTGAAACGGTTAACGGACACCCGATATGGGCGCAACAGGACGTTAACTATTCCAGTGTTGCAGCCAATGAATGCGTAAGTTCTTGAACTATATTGTCAGAAAGTTCCTTTGCTGATGCAATGTATATACAGTCGAACCTCCATCGTAAGAAACAACTGGAACATCCCCAACACTATTCGATCTAACTGTACCTTGGGTATCTCTATAGGTTCGAGGTGCTCTCCTCCGTGGCTTACAGGGATCTTCTGTGAAGCAGCGTCGATCGCGCCTATGCTATGGTGTACGGTCGAGTGCATTTTACCGGTCGGCGATAGGCTCGGGGAACAATACTTACAAGGACCCACTGACAAAGGAATGGAAAGCCTGTGACCGGACCATAGAGGGGCACAAGTATTGGAGTTCAAAAGATGAAAAGTGGTATATTCAAGATGCGTTGAATTGGTATATTAAGAAGGTCGGCATCACCCACTTATTATTGGTACCAAAGCAAATATTGAATAATTCAGTAGGACGGGATTGTCGGTAACTCGGAGTCGGTTTCACTTCGTTTCTTCCAAACCCTTGGGACCCCAATTCAGCCAGATGATTTAGTGTTCTACACCGACCTCCTTGAATGTAGTCTACCGAATCCTCCTGATTTCGATTGGCGGAATCCGAGTGGTACGATGATCCCATATATTCATGGACTGACACCGACTAAGTACCGCTCCTAAACTGTAGTTACCAAATCAGTTTGCACAATGCGTTCAGATTTATCACATATTCCATTATCAAGATTTCAGAAGAAGACAAACTCTACTGGGCAGACATTATATGAGGTGCACTATCAGCTGCGTGTAACACTGTTAGATGAAGTATATTCCAACTCTGCTACTGTTGACATGCCTATTAACGATGAACAATAGGTCCTGAAGTTTGATCGTGTGTTTCAAGGTGAGGTTTGCGGTGAGGCAATAGCAACATTCGATGGAATTTAAGGGAATGGACGTAGTCGTAGTCTGGAATTTTTCTTTCTTCCTGGCCATCATGAGGTTTTGTTTGTTTTGAAGTTGCTTCTCGTTCGGATGCTTCTGGAACTTATTTTCAACAATTAAATCTATCTATATTTTAGGAATGAAAACTATTGCTGATAGGCATATATTCAGGAGTGTTGAAATTTACGCTTGATTTCCGACTACCAAAATAATCTTGTGATTCAGTGGGATAAAATTCATTTGAAGTTGAATACCCCCACTTCCGGAGCACCTGGATAGGCTTTGTTACTGGCGCTTGTGGTGACTGCAGGTTGGGGTAGCATAAATGATATACCACGGAAAGCCAAAAATCGCGCATGTGGGGGGATCTTTAAAAGCGGCAACCACGCTTTGCAGCTGCAATGTAGCCCACCACCAGTTCTCATGACAAAATAACCTTTCATAGGATACGGGAGCCCTCCGAGGTTCTGTGGAACCAGTCGTAGAAGCTTTACTGGGGCCATATGCAGCACGCCTAATGAATGTAATTTTCTCGACAGCATACACAAAAGAAATAAACTAGCCGGGGCACCCAATCCGACATACAGCAGTCAGAATACAAGCAGTCGTTATCTCTCAATGGTCAACAGTCTATTCCTACCTCATAGATAGGACTTACTTTTTCTTTAGATTGTAAACCCACACCCCTAATAGCCCGCTCCGTGTGTAACGACTTAACGAGTAAACGTAGTAATACCCGCCGATAGATTGCATGCGTTTTCAATGCAAGCGAACCCCAACGACAACGGTTGGCCACAACGTAAAGACAATTAGAGAGAGGAACAGACTGGAAAATAGAGAAATGGTCCCTTTTGATACATATACTTTGTTGGGTAATTATGATGCTACGGCAATGACTTTGGAGGTTGGGTGCAGATCAAGAGCTTAAACTCGGCTCTAAGTGGTTCTGAGGTTTTGAAATATCATTACAAAAGGTGCACTCTAGATAGACATCAGAATACAGTGCTCTATTCAACATTGCACACAAGATATCCTCTCAGCGACGCTGCCTAAATTAGGGAAATAATCAGAATAATTTATTCAAGCTTATCTTTTTTCATCTGTGCAAGCCGACCATTTTAGGTATAAACACGGAAAGCGTCACTACTAGGTTTGACTTAAGATTACACTAGCATAACTTTTAACACCTTTATAATAGTCTCGGAGTGTGCTGGCTAGCATTCGAGACTACTGTCGCAATAGTCAGAGCGTGAAACGGGCTCAATATTTTAAAGTATTTCATCCGTAATTTCTAATGCAATATTTACACTAGTTGTATTGCATCTCTAAAATCTATCGCAGCTTACTGGAATTACCATTGACTGGAGTTCCCGATAGGCTCTGATAAACACCCCGACCGATTCAGAACCTCGACCGGTTTCCAAAATAGGAAACTCGCTAAAATATTGAAAGCGATTGGAAGATTCAGCCAGGCACAGCAGAGTGCGAACCTTCGGATTTGAGGGCAGAGTAACCGATTAGTTAGTACTATAGTAGTGTGGGGGTTTTTGTTTAATTGGTTATTTAATAAATGGTGAACTCGCACGAATAAGGTAACAAGAACAACAAGAGTACAATCAAAAACACGATCCACATGCTCGAGATTGTTGCCACCATATCATAGTACAGTACATGTAGAAACGTTCTACAACAATTTTACTCACTGATAAAACTGCCAAAGTGGTGCATTTTCCTGCAGAACACCTACTGTAGCTAAGAAGTTGCAAACTCCTAACGATAATCTAATTCGAAGAAGGCTTGGCAATTTCCTACAGCGGGTTGGGGCGATTTAATGATAGAACTGCAGCAAAGACAAAGCGACTTGTCTCGTGTCTAGCCGCACGCTAGCTCATACTTCGCCTTGCAGAGCTAGATGGGTGGTAGATGAGACCCGACCTTGCGAGGCTGCGGCGCCACACATCCGCCTAAGTCTGAGGGTGAGAAAAGAGGAGACAGCGACATGTGTTAGAGCCAACAGACTCCAAGGCTAACAGAGAGTATATATATTAGTTTAAACAGCATTCCACCGGGAAATAGCAGTAACTTAGCAGACCGTATACGGCAGCCTCAAGAGCCTCACGAGTTTCGCCCATCCAACAACCAGCATACTACTGCTCACGATCTGCTCACCTTGGATGGGCTCCCCAAAGCACTTTCTGTATGTATCTATTACTGCTGTAGGTTAATTAGTGAATTCGATATAGATCTCCTAGTTAGTGTCAATGGTCCTCCGGAGAGCAAGCGTGGTTGCGTTACAGAGAGGAGAGAGAAGGAGAGAGACGCGAGTTATATGAGAGAAGTGTACCATCAGCCCCGCCAGCGGTCAGCGCGTGTCAGCTCTATTTATGCATGAAACACTCCTTGTTGAAATTGTGATGCTTCAGAAGCTTAAAATAGTGTCCTATCTAAGAGGGCCACAAGGCCAATATATATGAGAGTGTAAGTACGGCTGAATGCCATCAGCCCGTATCAGAGTCAACAGTCATCTCCGGCCATACAAGACATCACCGTCTCCGGCCATACGAGACATCACCGTCTCCGGCCATACAAGACATCTCCTCTCCGGCCATACAAGACATCTCTGCTCCGGCCATACGAGACTCATCTCCGGCTGAGACCTGTATATGCAACACTCCTCGGCACCAAGAGACGAGTGATATCTCATGGAGGCCTGGTTCGCATGCCAGAAGCCCGCTACTGCAGATCAAACCCGTTATTTCACTAAACACATATCACGGAGGTCTTTGAGGATTTCCCTTTAATTTCCCTTGTATAAAGGGTCTGGGGGCAATGACAGCCTCGAACCCTTCTACTTCTGTACTCAGATCGATACCAGCATACTTGAATTTAAAACTATGAACTCCGCCTGGGCGGAGCATCCAGTGTTAATATAATAGAAGAGATCAACCGGAGTGATAGTTGACCACCACAAATCCATGTTCATCTAGTTGCTCTTGGAGCCTGCCCAATTCTGGTTGGATATTGTATAGCGTACACAATATATCTTAAGAATCATTCCCCGGGAATGCGCAGGATCTGGCAAGAAGTTCAAAGTTTACCAGCCGCTTCATGTTTTTCACTGATGTATATAGTATATCCAATGTTGCTTACTCAGTACATATGTAAGATGGCTTGTACTCGGATTCCCGCTTACTTGATATACTGTACATGAAGTTATACATATATTACTACACCAAGTCCCTGGAAAAATAAATATTCACCAACTTTCAACACCAGCCAAAATGACTGCTCGAAGGCTGACCTGATTGCCGACTACGAGCAGGTTCCATTGTCAGAGGCTTCGGATATTCTAGCGGGCTTTGAACCTCATACATAATCAGTAATCAAGCGGCGCTCGGGATACAAGATTCTGTCTTCGGTAATAATAATCAAGCGAAGTATGGGTGCAGTTATTTGTAATCATAGCCTAAGATAGCTGCTTCTTATGTACAAAAACTAAAATCTACCCCTATTTCTGGTGTGAACTCTCCAAGTGCTTTTCTACCTTCTTAGTAATACTCCCATGTTGTAAATTTGTCTAGCATGGAATAATACTCTCCACGAATAGTGTAATCAAGATCTAAGGTTGGGCTTCGATAGCTTTAAGCTTGCCTGAATCATTCTATCGTGTGATCAAAAACCCCCGGTATGAAGCTCAAAGGCCGCTACAGTGTCCCTAGCAAGAATTTCTACATCATTACTGCTCGCATACTCATAAGCAACCATCTCCCATCCTCGTTAGAGTTGTCGCCGTAATTATTCAATCTCCATCAGGACTTGACCCCCGCCACGATTCCCTATCACGACCTTCAAGCACTCCCCATCCGCTGGGCATGCAGCAACGTTCATCCATGTCGATCACAAGATGCGGAACTCAGTTATCAAAGTCGGACGTACCGACAGTGTTTTTAGGGTCTGGTGCAATCGATATTTCAAAGCAGCTTTCCGGATCAACAAAACAGCATAACCACTGAATTGAGCTCATTTCCCCACGTTCAAGTAACAGAACGAAAAACGAACAGAATGAAACACTGGGCGCTATAGTTAACAAAAATCGTGAGAGCGGGCCATACTTATATAATATTTCGGAATACCTGAGTCGAAACACGGGGGAAACTTTGCGCAGTAGAAAAGCATTAACTCTGTAGGGTAATTGTCATAGCAGTTGCTCCATCTGCCAATTATCTCTGGTCCGCCCGCTTCTTCTGTATACAGTTGCAGCAGCAAGCGTTGTAGTATATTCGAAACCTTTATTGAGATTGAGTGCGATAGCTAGTGGGAGACTGTACAGTACCAATTTATTGATCCCTCACCGCCAAAGACACACAATGGCACAGCCAGAAAATAACGGCTACGAACTTGGAGTTGAGATACCACCCACAGGATCCTCGGCAATTTTCGATCCTCCAGCGCCATTTTCGATTTTTAAAGCCGGAAAGTATCGTGTTTCTTAGCGCCGTGCCTCACAGATGCTCAGGCATAATCCACCCTCTGACGAACTCACTGCCACTCACTCGGCTGGCGTAAATCCACGTGACTAGTATACTAGCTTCTGCGTTTGGGATCCTCTCTCGTGTTGTGTATGGCTACTATATCCAAAAAGCCCCGCTTATTGATGCCGAGTTAATGCTGTATTAATGTTGAATTCTTTATAAATGTATACATTGACTGAACTTGTGGGGTATTTCAGGATTTGCAACAATATCAATTGTTTGAATGTGGGTTCAATTTTACAATAATGTAGCACAGAAGACCACATTCGGTGGTATATTGATGCCACATTGATGCTGGATTGCTCTCATATTCAAAATGATGTGCATTGAGATAAATAGTAGAGTTATACAACATTACTTCCACATGTGTATATTTCGCACATGCTTGCACACACCAGCACACGCTCGCACATGCCCGCACATGCCGCGTATGCCCAAGGGCTTGCCACTGGAACAATGCTGGTATCTCTCCAGCCGACTGTATGGTAATAAGTATCTCTTGCATGATTTGAATCTGTTTCAGTGGGCATTTATCACACCCACTAACTACTATACTATTTATGTAGTATGCTAAACATAACATCATGTTAGGGCTATTTGTAGGTATACTGGGTATTACTGTCATATCATTGCGACAAGAATGTGAAATTCCTGCCACATCTATGTTAATGCTCAATGCTGCTCAATTCATCAATATTATCCCATTCAACTAAATACTCAATGATTTACAATGTCATATTTGCTGGTATCCTGCATTACTGTGGTATTTTGAACTATACTGCAGTAATTGAAATGTTAAATTTAGTAATATGCTACACTCACTGGACTCTGGGAGTCATGCTGTATTCGGGTAAATGTGGCACTGCAGTCACATCAATAAACGGGGTTTTTTGGCATAGTAGATACCACTTGTTTCATCTTATCAGACTCGATAGAGTACAAACCCTCGTTACCCTATTGCGGCCTAGTGAATACTATTTACGCTTACAGGTCACTGATAAGGGCTGAAGTCACCTACCATCACATGTCTCGAGCTAGTGTAGCTAGCACGATGTAAAGAAACTCGCCGCTAAGACGTATTTGGCCGCTTCTGACTGAGGTCGGGTGATCTCGCCATTCGTGTCGAAGGGCACGGTACTTAACGGTCTATTCTGCCCTTGGCAACGAACTTCACGCTAACACCCCCGCGCAGTCTCTTTTGGGGTTAATAATCCATACGCAATTATACCTGCTACCCGCTATCCGATTGCAATCTCGACTTGAGGTTTCGGTATATACTGTTGACTGTTAGATATCATGGAGACCTTGTACCAACAATACTTGCTCGGGCCCTTGAGTTATTAGGCCGAGACCTAGGGTGTACCCACGTATCATTATTGACTCACCCTGGATGCCAGATATGAAGCCAGTTGGTCCTGATGGTTTGAGACCTCGTGATAGGGAAATGTGAGTACGATTAGCAATATTTATCTGAGTGCTTCCTAACATCAACTGTTACTTACTCGTTAACATAGTGTGCGTATATCGGAATATCCGATTTCATTACACAAATGGTCTGTGCTTTCACATTACTAGGCGCCGTTCTGTATGTTAACCGGAATCTTTGTTGTACCAAATCACCTGCTTCGTCGACGATACGTTTGCCGCTACGAACAGATCTAATAGACCTGGTCTATCAGCCGTCGTACTTACAGTGCGTACCGTAAGCGAGACTTTCCATCATGCCGATCACCATGCATTAGAGATGCTGCAGATCATGTTAGTGTTCTATTTGGCTATCTATCTACCGGTTGTTTATTGTACTCGATAATATACTCCTTTTGAATTCCGGATGCCATTCCGTGCATTCAGCGGGGAACTTTGATTCAATGACTACTTAATGATAAGAAACAAATGGTAGTTATACATCAATCTAGAAACTTCCCAGCTACTATTTAGCTGCTATCCAGTCCAATTCAAGAACCATATATTACTCATCGTGTGACCGTTCTCAAACCTGATATTAATTGCCGTGGTGCCGATGTCCTACCCAAATGCTTTATCTGATCCCCTTGTTGGATATTTCATCGAATCGCGGGAGTAACGACGCAAAACCATCCGCTCTTCCACCGCACAGCATCGCAACACCATATCTCATGCTTCAGTCTCTTCCCGTGCCACATATCCAGAAGTACCACGTCCTTTCAACCAAAGCCTTCTCCCTCTGAAACTGTCCCGTACCAATCGTCCAAATTCTAATCATCATATCCGAATCACCATACCTTACTGCAGTCAATCTGGAGATTCTGGGGATGACCGCATGGTAGACCCGTTTCAGCGCTCCTTCGCGTGAATTCCCGCCGCGTCGCCAGCAAAGACCCGCCAATGCAACACTTATTGCAGAGGGATGTAGCGCATGAACACATGGTGTGAGAGTGTAGAGACCAACAGGGGAGACAGCAGAACACACGGAAAGCCGTGGTTGGATATTGGTTTGCATCGCACTAGTAAAAATACGGAATAACGCAAGGCAATTGCAGCTGATGCCGGGGCCACAAGGGAGGCGAATGCTCAGGTATGCTTCGCGAGTGTGCCGCCTGCCGCGGGTCTCCCTGACTGCACGCGTATGGGAAATTGTTGCCAGTGGGGTGGTGGTAACATGGTCGGTAGGTAGTAGACGTGTCGCAGTGGGGAGAACTGAAGAGCAGAACGATGGTTAGCGAGCCTTCGTGGAGGGCCACGAAGAAAGCGATGCAGAGAGACATGGAAACGGTAAACGGCCGTAAGGTTTGCATGTCGTAAAGATTTAAGGTGTGAAGATGTTCACCGCATGCGCGCATCGTGGTGATCTTGTAGCTTCTTGGTAGGGGCGACGTGAAATTAGGTGTAATCGATGAGCGCTTTGGTTTCAGGTGGCCACGCGCAGGCCCAGGCACTGATAGCAATTAGAAGTACAATCGCATAGCCGGCCGGTGGAGTGTATGATGTTGCAGACGAGGGTAAGGCGAATTTTGAAATGAGGGGAATGACGATGGCGACAACTATGAACGATCTGAGAAATGGGAGTGACTGATAAGATTGGCGCCATGCGATAAGATGTACCAGCCTCCCGATTGGCATGTGGGATCTTATCATATCTGATCTCCGATTGTACTCCGCTAGTCATTTCAAGGTTGAGCTAGGGTTTTTCGATTCCTGGATAAAAGATCCGCCTAGTAGAAACCTGCTGTGATGGAATCAGCCCGCTTTCACAATGGCTATAACTTCGTCAAATCAACTGCATTTGGGGCAGGAAAGGGGCGAAATCGAAGCTCAGATGCAGCTGGATTCAGTGGTACTGAATACTACATGATTCCATCTCACCCATTGAAGATGTTGCCCTTTTTAAATCACCAACCCCAACTTGCATCTAAGCTTGCGTAGCAGTTATCTATACCTTCCTGCAACAAGCCCCCCCAGTCCTTCTCTACAATGGCCTTAGCTCTTTCTAGGCTTCTCCCTTTGAAGGGTCTATTTAGACTCACCTAACAAAATTCGCAAGTGCGTGCTATACAGGTACCAAGCGACAATTTTGCAACTTTCGCACCCCATAAAATCAGAAGGAACTTCAAATAAGATCGGTCAATAAGTTGAAGACTACCGTGTTGTATTGTTTATTATATTGGAGTGTAGCTAACTACCCATTGTATCTATATAGCCTTAGAATTGTATGCATGGGTAGTGCTATTGCAATAAAACAATTAACGAAATATCAATTTGCAGTAGCATAGAGTAATGTACAAGTTGTAATACAACCGCGGAGATACAAATTATTCCGTCGCCCACCATACTTGAAGTAAACGTCAGCTATTTAAAATGATCAAAATACGTCAACGATGAGACCATTTTTGGTAGGTTTTGTCCTCTGAGCCTACAGTAGCACTGCCTCCCTAACGCATGACAAACATAGCCACCACCTTCTGGAACACAAAGTGTGTGTGCATCCCGCAGCCCACTGTGTGCGACATACTAACCTGCACCACTCTCTCCATCCACACACCCAAGACAAAGTCAGAATAGCTATATAAAGCTTTGATATGCTCCCAAATGCTCACCCAGAACCTGAGATCAACCCGACATGACCGATAGCAACCCTAACCCTAGCCTGGGTGAACTTCTCGAAAAGGCGAAAGTATGCTACCTCAACTCATTGCCAGCCAAATTGCTTGGAAGAAGCAGTCTGGAGGATAATCTGAAGACCACAACAGCGGAAGATTTGATGGAGGAATTGAAAAGACTGGAAGGAAAATTCTCATCGGAAAATCGAATGGTTCGCCTTCTTTAGCGCATGGAGCCCTGTATGTTGCAATTTCGAAGGTTCACACAGGTTTGTGCCTCAATTGAGTATGTCCTATTCGCCATCGGTGGTGTTCACATATTGTGCAGGTGATCGATACGTGCATTCAATCGAACCCTAACACTAGCGCTCTCGTTTGGGGAGGTTTGAAACTTGTAATGCAGGTGAGCTTACGCATCCAAGATTGGCAGCACTATTTGATTGATTATCTATTACCAAAGCTCGCCAGTGATTTTACTCAATTCTTTGACCGAATCCTTCGAATGGTTGAGCGGATCACAAAGGCACTTCCGGATTTCGAAATATACCACTCTCTATATAGCGACAATCCCAGGTTGCGTCAGACTCTTGTCCATATTTACATCGACATTCTGGAATTTTGGGGTCAAGTTTCGAATATCTTTTTGAAGCGTGGTAAAGACGGCACCTGTACGAATAATTTCTGTTATCCCCTAATTTTGACAGCACGGGACTGATACGTTCTCCAAGGCTTTGCTCGCGGCAGTACCTCGGCCGTCCTGCGCCTCTGCTGGAAACCGGTGAATTCTCAGCTCGATGAAATAGCGGGGAGATTCAAGGAGCACTCGATGGATCTCTCCAATTGTGCGAAGTTGGCATTCATGAAGGATATGACTGAGAAAGTCAAAAAAGAAACGCTCAAGGTGGTGGAGACCTCTCTTGTAGAACGCGAACAATACGAAGCTGAAGTCGCCCTTGGGATACTGGGTAAGCTGCGCAACGAAATCAGGGGGAAATTGATGGACGATTTTACGGCCAAGAAGGGTAGAACCCAAGCTACTATTCTCTCGACTTGCGTGACTTACTGGGTTATAGAGAAAGCTAGGCGCAAGTTTTTGCAGTGGCTCGACCCACCAAGTTGTCGCGATGCCTTGGAGACAGTCAGGAGGAACCGCCATGAAAAGACCGGGATGTGGATCTTGGCGGCGAAGGAATATCTTTCTTGGGTGTCTGCACCAGCAGATATGACTGTTAGTAGTTGTGTACCCGAAAACCGATTGCTGTGGATACATGGTATGGCTCTAAGTTATTTTATCTCCGCAATGCTCTGATGTATTTTATTTAATAGGCAAGCCAGGAGGAGGCAAAACATATTTGTTCCCCATTCTTATGGATGAGCTTCGCTCTGAACCGTCAGGAATGGTAGCATGGTTTATCTGCGACTATAAAGAGCCAACCCGACGCACATTGCGTGGTATATTGTCATCGATACTGTTTCAGCTGGCCAACAGTTGCAAATTTGAGGAAGGGCTGTTAGATATCTTCGATCTCGCACTGTCAGAAGCGGAAAGTGTCATTGCGATTTCGGAGGTGGAGTTATGGGACCTGTTGAAGGGGGTCTTGAACCAGGTCGGGCCTGCCGTTATTATCATCGATGGCTTGGACGAATGCGATTCGAGTGCGGTTGCTGCCGAAGGCTTTCGTCAGCTCACCCTGAAAGCGGACCTAGTGAAAATTGTCATCCTCGGCCGTTCTAACGACAAGGGCTTGTACAGTAGTCTATCCCAACATATTACCCTTAACCTGGACATCACCCATGTTTCTAGAGACATTTTAGCTTATGTGGACACAAGGATAGATCCTGTTCTCGAACTCCCAATGGTTCCCTCGGACATACTGAAGCTGAATAAAAGATCTATAGTCGTATACCTGACTAAAAACTCCAATGGGATGTTTCTTTGGGCTCGTCTTATCCTCGACCTTCTATCTTGTGAATCAATGTTCGCTGATGAGCGTACAGAGCTCTTGGAGAATTTGGATTTCCTGCAAGGTTTGGATTCACTTTACTCCAGCATCCTCGACAGGATGAGTAAATTTCTGCAGCCAGACCGTCGTCTTGCTCGAGAGGCTATCACCTGGGTTTGTTACTCTCAAAGACGATTTCAGCTGCGGGAATTGGAGACGGCACTCGCTCTACCAGGCAAAGGAGCCCACATCCGGGGATTGCCTTCAAACTTCCGGAAAATACTTCTTCTTGCTTGTGGTAGTCTGATTGAGATAAACTACGGTACCGTGTGATTTTCCGCGCTTTCGTCACATACTGACCGAGATTCCAGAAAATGAAATCCAGTTCATCCACTTATCTGTCCAAGAGTTCCTGCACCAGCGAGGTCCTTGCAACGACTCAGTAGATGGTTCCAGGTTGGATGAATTATATCGACCGCCGACAGAAGGACATATTCATCTTGCATCCAAATGCCTTCACTACCTGACATCGGGTATTCCGTCGAAACCTCTTGCGGGATGTCTGTTTGCAAAGCCAGTTGTCGAAACCGCTGAGTCGAAATACCCGTTTTTGCGGTATAGCAGCGCCTTTTGGACAGAGCATGTTCTAGTCCAGTCACGGAGGATGTCCCTCCGCGGAGAGACTGGTCCATTCACGGAGTCCCACCCTCCGTGACTGGACTGGTTCATTCGCGGAGTATACCCCTGCACCCCACCTCCGTGAATGGACTGGTCCATTCACCGAGTGTACACTTGGTGAATACTTTGCACACATATGCCCAGGCATGTATGCGCACTTAGCTGGCCCTATCTAGCTGATAGAGCAACTACGTGCATTTAGCCCACATTGCGAAACTCGACCGTACTGTGAAGGTTCCTGACAGTACCATGTGCTTTCGGGCTTTTGGCTGCTTTCCACACACTTTCGCTGCGAATGCTCTTTCGCGCCCTTTCAGACTTAGAGATTTTCACTTCTTTTTGCGTCTTTCGCTGCAGTGGCCCTTTCGCTGCAGTGGCTCTTTCGCTGCCAAACCTCTTTCGCTGCAAAACCTCCTTCGCACTAGATTCAGCTTGTCTATCGATGAGGCGCAGCTGGTTTTTTGAAGTGGTCTTTTGCAGTGATGCAGCTAGTCTTTTGCACCCTCCGGCAGCGACCTTCACCACCCATTGCGAGTATCGAGAGGATTCCCCAGGCCATGAATGAAAGCATGAAAGTGTATCTGCGCGAAAAGAAATATGCCGCGGAAGCCGGTGGAAAGCCTGAAAGTTTGCCATACTTTCAAAGTTGGCTCCCGTCTGAGTCCTGACACCTTTTGGATTTGCTTTGGCGCCGGTGAAAACCTGAAAGAGCTGGAGGCAGAACGGCCCAGACACTGGAACACCTCTTCCGCCACTGCAGCCGATGGAAAGACTGTTGATGTGAATGAGTGAGTTGATTGTAGGTACAAGAGAGACGGACAAAGGTGCGTCTTAAGTATCAAGAGCATGAGGGCGAGCATCGTGTGAAGTCTAAAATGTTGAAAGCAAAAGAGAAAGGATGAAGAAGCTCAATTGTCTGTCGAACCAAAGAGAGGGAAAACTATGGACTTATATATGAAAGAGAGAGAAGGAAAACCCAATGCCGACTGCCAAAGCCGGAGCCCAATGCCGAGTACCAGTGCCGAGCCCTCCTCCTCGCCATGGGGGCAGACGAGGCCGATGGGGGCAGGCGAGGCTGGTGGGGGCAGGCGAGACTGGTGGGGGCAGGCGAGGCCAATGGGGGCCGTAAGCCACCGGCCTCATGCCCGAGCCCGCCAGCACCAAACACTAGGGAAGCCACCGGGCCAAATTCCTAGTCAACATAAAATGGACAGTCATGGTGTGAAGTCTAATGAGATAGTCACGACCATGCACTGAACCTTAGGGCTTCCTGCAACAAAGACCAGCAAAGAACTCTCTGGAAAGAGGTGGGGTGGAGAGCGTGCAGATGCCGACACGTGCAGATCTCTTAGCTGTTCTCCATGGAAAAGTGCGATAAGGCGATGATTGACTTCCTGGCAGCCACTAACATCGGAAAGTTCCTGCCCAGGCGAATGGAGGAGTAAGAGCTGGCGGTCTCTCGTTTCTGTTGGAATGTTTTTTCCTTTGTATCATATCTCATTGACTGTCTCGTTAGATGTGCTTTTCCTTTGTCAAAGAGGGGACGACGGGAAGTAGGAGTGGAGCTCCACCATCTAGCCTGCCAGCCCGGAGCTGGAGGGGTTTAGGGGTCTGTCATACTCTAAGTTGAGTGAATACAGTATAATTAAAACAAAACAAAACAAAGCCTGAAAGAGCCTGAAAGCGACTCGTATTGTTTTGCGATGGCGCAGAGCAAAACGACGAAAGTCATTTGACAGTACTGGATATTGAGGAAGGAGAGGGTCTCGAGGAGTACCAGGATGTGGGCGAGGAGGAGGAAGAGGACGATGTAGAGGAAGAAGGCACCGAGGAAGAGCTGGTTTCAAGTCAGGATATGGAGCATATTGTAATTGTAGTTGCACCACGACGTTGAGTGTAATTAGCTCTTTGTATGTATGCTCCGCGAATGAACCAGTCCAGTCACGGAGGTGGGGTGCAGGGGTACACTCCGCGAATGAACCAGTCCAGTCACTGAGGGTGGGACTCCGTGAATGGACCGGTCTCTCCGCGGAGGGACATCCTCCGTGACTGGACTAGAACAGAGCATATCAAGTGCATACCTTTATCCAATTTGGTCAAAACAAGTGCGCCAAATGCCATCCTAGAAGCTTTGCTTTCACAGCTGAAAGCCTTTTTATCCTCCCGTACAGCAGTGCTAGCCTGGCTTGAGGCATCCTTTCTCTGCGGACACAAAACCAAAGTGCTACAGCTGAACAGAATCATTCACCATATAGAAGCGATTCGCCGAATGACTCCGCAACCCGCAACGGATAAGGATAACATTATTGCGGTAGTCTCAAAGCTCCAGACTGAGATTTCAACAATTCTTGACGACTTTCCGCATGTTGTGTACGATTCTCCGCATACTGTGTGGACATCTTTAACAGACTTCCTGGGGACCCAATAGCCTGCTGGGCGACGAGAACTCCCGATTTCAATCCTGCACTATCGCGACTCCACTTGAGTTTCAGACAGCTACTCGAGCCCGGGACTACCTTAACGACTCCTCCTTGCTCAGCATTGCACGAATCTCTACGGACGGACAAAGTGTTGCTGTTGGCAGCATTTGGGCGCCCAAGTACGATGCCACTGCCTCATGAAGATTCTAGGTCTAACATAACAAGCAGGATCTTCCACAATGCTAGACCCACTAGCTTCACTCAGCGTATTCTCAGATGGCCTCGTGGATGTGACATGGGCTGGATGCTTGTAGTCGAGTTCTGGGATTGCAAAACTAGCACCAAGTCGGATTCGATTTTCCAATACGATTTGGACTGTGCGCATATTCCTAATTACTTGGAAGCAAATATCGGTCCGGAGCTACATAGTTCGTCTTTTCGGTTTCCGATTGAGTTTTCAAGTGATCTGACTAGGGTCGGAGTACTTAGCTCTGTTTACCCACTGGTGGGGAACCTGCGTAAGGCACCGAGCGTTTCCAATTGTATGACTTTTCAGCTAGTCGAGACGCTAAGAGGTGAAATATGCCGAGAGATCCGACTAGCATTTTCAGGGGACAATCGGTACTTTGCCCGCTTAACTGTCAGAGATGTGGAGGACTTCAGCTCGGAATCAGAACTGGCAATTTTTGACCTCAGCGACACAACGCGCAATGCCCCAGTGTGGACATGTAGCCCCAAATGCTCTGGAAACCCTGAAGTCGCGCTTCATCCTACCTTTCCCCTCGTAGCGTGGTCTTCTTCGGTGCATGGGACATATGTTTGTTCCTTTGACAGCACGCAGACTAATCGAGGTGAGTGTAACGGCCAGATAATTTATGCATCACTGAACTCTGTTAGCAAAGAAAAAAACAAACACTAAAATGCCGGAAAGGCTACATGATGCCCACATCACCGGGTTGCATATCTCGGGTTGTGGGTCATTCTTGTGCGGTCTTGATAAAATGTTTCAAGAGTCCTTGTCTCTACCACTACGCCATATCGATCAGGAACTTCTGGTTGCAAGCAGGCTTCTGGGCCAACCAGTGAGCCTCGATTCCCAGAGTGCAGAAGGAAAAACAATACAACTCGCTTATAATCCAGCGGTGACCAGGAATGACCTCTCGGCCCCTGTCATGAAAACATTTTCACCCGGAAGTGCTGTAGTTTCCATTGATGGAGACGGGAAGAATGTTGTGCGTACTCTACGAATCAACAACGATACCAGAGACCTTTGGATGGGACGTGTGAAAGAAGGCGGCGGCTTCGCAGAGAAAAGTTCCATAACACGTTTACCTGAGTGGCTCGGACATTGTCCGGACGCAGTACAAGCAGCTTTAAGTGTTGATTCCAACGGTGAGCCGGTCATCAACATGGTGCTGAACTCTACCGGCATGGCGTCTGTGTCTCGCCCCACCCAACGAGAACACTTACTGGCACTTTACCAAAAGCCCATCAATCAAGTTCAGCCTTGGGCGCAGTATCGCTGCAGTACGAAAGGTAATGCCATCTGCTCCGACGATGAATCGGCACCGAAGGCCCGAAGGCAAATTGATGAAGACACACTACAAACTATTACACAGCCCCAAAAATTTGCGCTTTCCAAGAAGCCTAGATTAGGATCACGTACCTATTGGCCCTCCCCACGAACGCCATCCACGGATTCTAGACAGTGGCTACCTACTGGTGGGCTTTCAGCAGCCCCATGCGACCTGGCCTCACCCACACATTCGCCCCATTCGTTCGAAGTGACAGCGCCATTCATTGCTACACGCTGGACTTCACCGCCTGCAACGATTGCATCTATCACGGATCTTAGTCATTGTGACCAATATAAGACCGGACTGAGCAGGACGGGTGGACAGCGGATAAATCGAAAATCCGGTTCAGGTTGGTTGACGCTGTGGGAGATGTTTGGAACGCCAACAGTGGATCAGGGGCCCCAACAGTCCGCCCGCCCGCCAGTCTTTTAGGGCTTCACATAGTCGTCAAGTTTCGGGCAAGAAATTGCAAGACCAGGGCACCTCGGGGTGACGCCTCGGGCTGGGTTTACTTGTTCACCTGTAGTTATGCAGTTATTTATATCTAGGCACAGTGATATGAGCTCTTCAATCTGTAGATAATCTACTAGGTAGGTTATAGTGTAAATTATGTACCATAGACATAGTAGATTGGATATCATCACTCGGTCACGATTGCATCACTCGCATCATGATTCCATCACTCGGAAGACCGCCGAAACATACTGTTACGAATGTATAGCTGATGAAGTCTATTCTACTAACTAAGGAGAAGCTCTGTCTTTATATACATGAGAGCCTGGAACACCATGGAAGTCCATGGAGTTCTAGGCTCTCAT
>Ga0307512_10001997_pt1 | contig 27114 bp, 36 predicted proteins | sample 14_EM_MG_FD_200267 | JGI IMG/M metagenome (GOLD analysis project Ga0307512, IMG submission 200267) | Populus trichocarpa ectomycorrhiza microbial communities from riparian zone in the Pacific Northwest, United States - 14_EM | ecosystem: Host-associated > Plants > Roots > Unclassified | place... | reverse complement strand
ATCCTACCACAAGCACCAAACACCAGCGACAGAGTGGGGTGATACATCTACTACAAGTTACAGGAGAGCATCGGAGTATTATAATCACCATGTATTGCGGAAACCAAAAAGGAAAAAAAAAAAAAAAGGAAAAGAACAAACAAACGAATAAGTTATAGCCCATCGTCTGGCTCTCCCTCAGCATCCAGGTCATCATCATCCTCTCCCTCGGCATCTGCATCCGTCTCACCGTCCGCATCCGCATCAGCATCAGCACCCGCATCCGCATCAGCGTCTACACTGGTGTCCACTACTGCCATTGCAGCCACGGGCAAGTCGTCGACGTCCATCGTCTGCGGGACCATAACAACGGGTGAATTTGGATCTTCCTTCATGGGCTCTGTCACACCTGGCGCAGTGGCAGCAGCGGCAACGATGGTATCGTCGCTCGGTGCGCTGTGCCGACTTGTCACGACAGTCAACGGCGTGGCTGCGTCATCCAGCTCCGAGTGCACCTCCTCGTCTCCACGCGTGGCACCGTTTATGACCCCAGACTCACGTAACGGCTCGGGTGCTGGTGGGGGTTCATCGACAACAGGCGATTCAACACGCCGTCGCTTCCGCGGAGGTGGTCTCGTAATTGCAGGTCGAGATGGGAGGAGCGGGAGCTCAAACGTTGACAACGAACCGGTGCCAGGGCGGGAACGTAACAGTCGCTTGGGCCGGCTCTCTTCTTCTGCCAGACGGGCCGCCAGCGCAGCGTCAGCGTCTTCATCCACACCATCGAAGACTGATGCTGGTATCTGATCTTCCTTTACGGAAGAATCGACGGTCTTAATAGGTGACTGGTGCCCACGTTTGGATACCCGTGGCCGTTTTGACGGGGTGACGCCCGTACTAGACGCTCGTGAAGGTGTTGGAATTGTATTTGGGGGGCTGCCGCTGACGCCGGGGCCCCGTAAATATTTAGATGGCGTGAGAGTTCTCGAGCATACGCCGTCATTCGTTGGGCGATTTTGGCTGCGCAAACGCCGCAAGGCCAATTGTTCGGATGAATGCTTCCGCTTCTCCGGAGAGCGTGATACTCGTGCCGCAATGGTTTCGTCATGGCTGCTCTCCACGTCAATGGGGGTGATAGGTGCTGGCGTTTCGGGAACAGAAGATGCTGACGCGGGTCCAGGGTTGTCCTTCTCGGGTGTACTACCTATCACCTCCGCGTCAAGCGCAAGTCCTGCGTCTGCGTCTGACTTCTTCACCCGTGCGAGTAGGAAAGGACTCCATTTGAGCTTCTCAGGTTTTATCTTCATATATCCCTTTGCCTCCCATTTATCCAAGTAACTCTTCACGTAGCCTGGATCCCAATGAATCTCGTATTTCGTAGGAGGGACGAATGGTCCCTTCGACGCGTCATCGTCATTTGTATGTGATCGAATGAGGTGGCGACGCGCAACCATGGTTTTGCGGTTCTTCATCAACTTGATAGATTGGCCTGGGAGTGGTTTAGGGGTGGGCACCGCAAGGACATCGATGAGACCCTGAGTACAGAGAGTATGGTACACATCTTCGATGGTCATGGAAGTCGCGTTGCTGATGTCTGCACAAACGCCCGCTGTTACAATTTGCGGCTACCAAGACAATGAACGGCCTACCTTCAAGTGTAGGGTTGTCAGGGGCGGTATGAAGATAACGCATGATCGATAGTGTCCAGTAGTTCTTGTAGCCTAGTGCTCCCAGTCCTGAAAGGGGCTTCTCCGGTGATCCTAACCGCTGTTCCTTCTTTGATAGGAGATAGCCTAGCCATATCAGCATCAGCTCAGCCTGCAAACACTAGAGGCACCCAAAAACCGCTCACTGAATTCAATAAGAAGGTTGCCCCATCCTTGACGCTGCCGCACTGGTAAGGTCATGATGCAGCTGACATTGAAATCCTTCGGGCTGCGCTTCTCTTTGCTAAAGTAACCCAGAAACCGCGCTCCGCTATCATCGCTTTCTGCCATCACGTAGAACAAGAAGGGTTCGACGTCATAGAACAATGACTTGTGATCAAGGAACATTTTCGACAGCAAGCATAAGTTCTGGCAGTAGATCTACCAGACGATCGTTATGTATCACACGACACCAAGGCGGGGTGGGTGAAGGGGCGCACCTTGTTCCGCCTCCCATCTACTTCGAATATTGATACATTTCCATCCCTGTAAATCTCATCCCCTGGTGGATGGCGCGCCTTGCACTTTAACTATACAGAGAAGTTAGTTTCCGTCCACCATAATAGATGATCGACACGCACTCCGTGCCTCGATGCACCAAACCGACTCTTGTTATACTTCAGACAGAACTCGCAGATCCACAAGCGCCCATCTGGGATATTCGCATACTCCTCGGGGAAGGGTGCATCATACCAGGTCTGAATGTCGTATTCCCCGAAACGGATGGTGCGTATCCTAAGGCCTATCTGGTACGTTGTAGCAGGCGACGGCCCAGGAGTCGATGGTGTAGGAGACACGGAGCGCGCTAGACTGGGGGGCTGCACTACGGACATCGCCGTGGTCGACCGTAGTGGTCGACTTGATGGGCCAGCAACCGGGACCTCTGGGCCAGGAAGGGGAGGTTTTGACTGGGATGGATTGAACTTATGCTGCTGGGGCAATTATAAGTCTAAATGAGGAATACTAAAAGAGGTGCTCACCTCTGTGGTTTGTCGACTTCGCTCGAACCTGAGCTTGTCAGCCTGTGTTATTGCAGTCTTTGAAGTGTCTCTGTCCTCCGGGGTCAGAATGTCGTCAAATAAACCCTTAGGTGGTTCTTCATCACTGCTCTCTTCCCTTTCTTTCCCTTTTCCTAGGGCGGGCAACCTGAGCCGAACCACCATTCGCCGTGGAGGCGATTCAGGTGGTCGTGGAGGCGTGATCTTCAGTTGTGGGCGCTTGATAGGCGAGGAATGAACAGTCGCCTTGCGGGTCAAGGTACGTGTGCGCCCCGGAGGTTGGAGAGGAGATTCAGAGACGTCGGTGTTACGTTCCGACAGGTTCGGTGTTGCTGCTCTGCGCTTGCCCCTCCTGGGGGGTCGCGACTGAATGATTTCTGAACTAGACGTCGAAGCTACGGAGGACTCGCGAGACTGTTCAACTTGCAAGAGGTCCTCCTCCTCCAATGGTGTTTGGGGTACTGCCTCACAGATGCCGGATGGATTGTGTGTGCAGTGTGGACAATGCCATTTCCCTGGAGGTGAATCTTGGAGAGGTGGGGTCAGGCAGTCCATATGCCATCCTCGGTCACAAGTATCACAGAAGAGTATACGGGCCTTTCATAGAAAATGTCAGTGAGCAGCATATTCGCAAAGGATCGCGGGCATACATCGTCGCCTTTCTCTTGACAAATCTCGCAGGTCTTGCATTCAACGCATTTCCATGGGTAGGAACGCACAAGATCAGCAACAGAGCCAAGATCCATGCACGTCGGATGGCCTGAGGTATGTCAGCCAAACTCCAGGAAGACACAGTCGCCACGAAAACTGACCGCTACGACCACACTCATCACAAGAAACCATCTCCTCCGGGTCGCCAATCGTATTCTTCTTGTCGTTCCCGCCACAGAAGCCACAATTTGGCTCTCTACGTACTCTCCTTTTCTTTTTCAGTGGCTTCGTATTGAGAACGGCCTCACTGACGGGAGGAAAGTAGTCCGGTGGTGGGGGTTGTGCAAAGGGATCTCCCTGGGGACCTTGGGAATACTCGCGAATGTGGTGGGGAGCATCAGGAGCAAAAGACAAAGGAATAACGGTCTGAAAGTAATGTACATATGAGCATGCGAATAAGCTGGTCACTCAGTTAAGGATTCGATGAAAGGGACGTGACGCGACGCGGTCAATTAGTGGGAGGGGCGCCACTGTCACGGCCTGAAGACGCGTCGCGTGTTGTAGATTGAGACGAATACGAACCTGATCTGGGTCGGGCTTGACAGGATAAGCTTGCAGGGCAGGATCAATGGGTGGGTCGGCGAGCGCAGGGTCGATGGGAATGTCGTCAAAGTTGCTTGCAGGAGTGCCATATTCATATGATGTCTCGCGCTCAAACGCGGCATCTTGAGGAAATGGCAGGCCTCGCATCTACGACATTCACTACGCGACGGCGAAAACCACCGGCGCTGTTGTTTTGCGGGTTGGTTGGATGGCTGGACACGGGTGGACAATTCGGTCGTCGAGTTGGCCGTCGAGCTTGTTATTTGGGCCTATTTGGCTCCGTTATTTCGGTGTCAGCCGGGGTCCAACCCGACTCGGATCGAAAGAGGCAATTGCTTGGGTCCACGGTGAACCGTCTAGACCAAGCACGTTCCTGGGCGCCGTTCTGCTCCACAACGAGCCTCACAAATCTGAATCCCCCTCCGACGCGCCACGTCGGCCACGCCAAAACGCTGATATTTGTTGGGGTTACGCAATGCGAGACCATACAACATTGTTATCTCAAAGAGACCACGACAATTTCTGCGAGAAACCGCTGCGCAAACCAACACCTCGGTGTTTGTCTTGCCTCGGACTGGGATCTGAGTGTTAAAAGAAAAGGAAAGGCGCTGGTGGACGAGGGCGTGCGCAGTTCACAGACCGTTCTTTGCATCATACCGAAACAACCCATTCCCGTCGTGCGCGATTGATTCGAATTCCATTTTGCACAGGTGACTCGGCGTATGCCGTTCCAGAGTGCCCAATAGCCGAGCCCAGTGAGCGTCATCGAGACTTATGAAGCGTTGCCGAGCCAACAATGCGCCGGCAGAGTTGAAAACGCATACATCTTCTCACAACCCACGTTCGTACGCGTTCCAGGCTGGGCGGGGACCTCCGTGGGGGGTTATATTAGCAAACATTACTGCACAGTTATGCACGTGACCTCGAGGAGGAAAACGGGAGCAAAAAGGCGCTGTAAGCGAGTTGGAGATGTTCGTATACACCCCGGCCAAAAATCCCATAGTGGAAATAAAAGGGAAACTTGGTGTGGGTTGTTTCCTGGTCATCCGTCTGCGTCTTCCTGTCTTTTGTCAGGCTGACGGGGAGTGAGGAGGGGTTTGCCAACGTAAAGTGGCAGCGTGACCAAATATGATCAAATACGGCAGAGTGGGCTTGCTCGGTGCTTTCCAAGGGCTTTTCTCATTGCTCGCCTGTTTCACCGCATCGCCCAATCTCGCCCCCCAATTCGTCATCGCTCTCTGTTCCGTCCGACAGTTATCTTTTCGTCCTAGTCGACGATGCAGACCGCCGTACAAACCCTCCCAGCTCACCTTATGCCGTCATATCAAAGGCCCTCCATCACGAATGTCGTCAACAGGACCTCCACGATGCTGCCTACACCCCCAGTTGCGACCCGAAAGCGCAAACGTGCCCATCAATACACAGTCTCATACTCGGAGGTCCAAGAAGTCGACACAGACGGCCGACTCAGAGAAATCATTGTTATCGAGGATACCCCACCTCCCCCAACAGCTTCTCCTGCAACTTCATCCCGCACGAACGGCTATTCTGCGTCATACCAACCTCCAGCCTATTCTGCTCCGATAAGGACGAGAGCTCGTGCCGCCATGGAAGCTCAAGCCGAATCTTCCGGTTCCTCGTCCGTTGCACTGCCTATTCCCGCACCCAAAAAGAGGAAGCGTGAACTTGACCAGCCGCCGTCGTTGGCCAAGAAGGGGTTCCCTCCCGCGCCGGTTTCATCTAGCACAGCCAAGCACGCGACATGGACTAACGGCAGTGCTGCTACATCTGCAACTGTGGGCCAATTTCACTTCTCGGAGGAATGACACTATTCTGATCTCATGGATTTGGACAGACACCGAAGCAACAAGTCTCCTGCGATGATAAAGAGGGTCATTACATTGTCACCCCAGATGACATAATCTATAAGCGCTGTAAGCTTTTTGTATTTCCTATCCGTCCCTACGAACTCATTGTTGGATGACTAGATCGTACGGTTCGCTTACTTGGTCAAGGAACCTTTGGCAAAGTTGTCGAAGCAGTCGACATTGAGACCAATAAGCGCGTTGCTATCAAGATTATCCGTGCCATCCAAAAGTATCGCGAGGCGAGCCGTATCGAAGTTCGGGTCTTGCAAAAGCTCAAGGAACGTGACCCAACCAATCGGCAGTTCGTGTTCCTTCCCTGTCACGTGTTGTAAGGACCCCCGATTGATATTTTTCCTTTTTCAGTAAATGCATTCATCTCTTGAATTGGTTCGACTATCGGAATCACATATGCCTGGTGTCAGAGCTACTCGGCATGTGTGTCTATGACTTTCTCAAGGAGAATGATTTTGCTCCATTTCCTCGGGATCACATCCAATCTTTTGCGCAACAACTTCTCGGCAGCGTAGCTTGTACGCGTTTCACCTTTTGTCGATCGATGCCTTCGACTGCTGACGTCTTCCACCTTTCTCAGTCTTGCACGACTTGCATATCATCCACACAGATCTCAAACCCGAAAATATTCTGTTAGTGCGTAACGATTCGCGGACCGTGACAATTCCCACTTCTGGCAGGGTAACATCTTTATCACGTCCCAAGGGCCAAGCCCAACGCTGACCGTTGCTCACAGCGCCATGGCCATCGGACCAAGCGTATACTGGAATCAACGGATATACGACTGATCGATTTCGGATCGGCGACATTCCAGGATGAATACCATTCGGCCGTTGTCGCCACCCGCCACTATCGTGCTCCTGAGATCATACTAGGTTAGTTGATCCACACACCCACCAACCTGAATGACCTTTACCGATTCATTGCCCCTATAGGTCTTGGTTGGTCATATCCATGTGACGCGTACTCCCTTGGATGCATTCTAGTGGAGTTCTACACTGGCATGGCCCTCTTCCAGACGCATGATAACCTTGAACATTTAGCCATGATGGAGATGGTGATGGGAAAGATGCCCGAGAATGTTGCGCGGGAGGCCGTGAACCATAAACCAGAGTTCTTTAAAGAAGGACCCAAACTTAACTGGCCATCGCCCAAGACAACTAAGCAAAGTCGGAAGGATGTCCGTGCTACGAGAAGTCTTCAGGTTCGTCTTGCAGTGTGACCTCTGCGTGGCCTTTGTTAACAATTGCATACTCCATAGGAAATAATACCACAAACGGATATGATCAACGTGCACTTCTTGGACCTTGTCCGGAAGTTGCTCATGTTTGACCCAAAGCAGAGAATCACTGTTCGCGAGGCTTTGAGGCATCCTTACTTTTCACAAGTGATCCCGCCAGAGCTATAGCCCGGTTTCTTACCTGTACAACGCCCGACCTTCCTTCACGTTTGTATAGACTTAACACCCCGGCCGGATCGATCCCGTACACCCCTTTTCTCTTCGTGGTTATCTCGTGTTGTCTACACTCTGCACGTGCACAGCCTCATCATCCCTCATTGCCATCAACGCATCTTTTGCCGACACCCTCTTCTCGCTGGAACGAACAAAACCCGGCGGTCTGTATTCCTACTGCATCGCACAATGTTTCTAATCCTCATCTCTTCGCTTTTCTTTTGTGCTTGCTTTATACTTATGATACTCGCCCTGCACCATTGATTACTCGGTTGTTTGTCTCATCACCAAACCTGGAACCACCTCGGCCCTCATGTTTTTATGTGTGTATGCCAATAATCATAGAGAAAGGCAAGCTAGGAGAGCGATCGTGTGTCACACTTCCCGTATCGATCCGTCCCGGAGCCCAGTGTCAAACCAAACGACGTCATGGTTCCCATCTCGAGCCTAAGGACAGGAAGAGCTTTACGCCCGTTCTCTTGCTCAAACCTCGGTCTGGCCTGGCCGGCGGTCAAGAAATCTGTTTACCATATAGCTGGTACTAATCTCATGGTACGTGACATCCTTTCCAATTTGCGACCACCCGTAGACCTTGCAATGAATCTTGTCGTCGGATGGTAGGGAAGTTATGCCATGCTATTGTTGGCTCACGCCTTGCACACTCTGGTATGCACTCAATTCGTGAAATATATTTTTCGTGTCTTACTGACAACCACGAAGATGCTAGTGAGCGCGAGTTGGCGAATGTTGGCGACGTGACGGAGCTCAGACCGTAGCGCACACGAGAGAAATAGATTGGATGTGTCATGGCCGGACGGTTTCGTGGCCATCGATAACTCTACTGACTGTGACGTGAAGCACGTCAAATTTTGATCACCATCGCGGCCTCTAAGACAATGAAGCGCATGATACCCCCGACCGCAATATCAACCATCCAGAAATCGGAATTGATCCCCATAACATCCCCATGACGCACGATTTCGTTCATTCAGGAAGGCCACGTGTTCAAGTTCTCGATTCTAGACAACGCCTGAAGTTATGGTGAGCTGGCTCGGCAGCAGCATAAAGCCACGGGCTTCTTGACCCCAGCAATGCTTTTGTGGACATCCGGCGCAGCCCAACTACTCTTTACGTCATTGGGCGTCAAACTTACGAATCAGGAAGAGTGTTTATTTATTATTCGAGGTGGCCACCCAAATTGGCTAAGTGTCAGGGCGCGAGGGCGAGCCAATATATATATGTTGTAATTCTCGTGACCCCGCGATTCGAACTTTCGGCCGTGATTGATGATATTTCGGCCGAAAGAACACTAATTCGTGGCAAAGTGGGTTCCAAATACTCCCCACATTCCCTTCCACTGATGGAAATATGCGACAATGTAATCCCAGACGGTAATGTGTATCAGCTGAAGTGTACTGATGGGTTTTATCGGTGACGGTGCTGTATGATAAGCCTTGAGGATGATAGTCAAGAAATGGGCGAGCTGCTGTCCGGAAAGCAACGGGCCGGAATGATCAATAGGTAAAAATGACTCGAAATTGGAAAGTAAAAAATTAAAAAGGCTCCAAGCCTCAAATCGTTCGACCACACTCACACAGCACTCTCCATCTCACAAATGTGCCCTCCTCAAACTGTCGATGCTCCTGCAGAAGGCGTTCAGGATATGGTTGCCGTGGAGGGCAAGCAGAACGGCCTCAGTGGCTCTCATGGCTGCAACAGTGCTTCTCATTCTAGTGGGGCCACCGGACACTCAACTACGAAGCAACGCCGCAATCCATACGCTCCGAGGGCGTCCGACTTTTTGAACAACGTTTCTAACTTTAAAATCATTGAGAGCACTCTCCGAGGTTTCTGCCTTTATCGTTCCGGACACGCTCTCTCACACCGCTGACACTGCCACCCACAGAGGGGGAGCAGTTCGCCAATGCCTTCTTTGACACCGAGACCAAGATTGCCATCGCCAAATCTCTCGACAAGTTTGGCGTGGAGTATCTCGAGCTCACGTCGCCAGCAGCTTCCGAGCAATCGCGACGAGACTGTGAGGCCATCTGCAAGCTTGGCCTCAATGCCAAAATTCTCACCCACATCCGTTGCCACATGGATGATGCGCGCATCGCTGTGGAGACGGGCGTAGATGGCGTAGACGTCGTCATCGGCACTTCCTCCTTCCTCCGTGAATTTTCGCATGGCAAGGACATGACCTATATTACCAAGACCGCGATCGAGGTGATCAATTTTGTCAAATCGAAGGGTATCGAAGTCCGCTTCTCGACGGAGGACTCCTTCCGCTCCGATCTCGTGGACCTCCTATCCATCTATCAGACCGTAGACAAGATCGGCGTCAACCGCGTGGGCATCGCCGACACCGTCGGCTGCGCAAACCCGCGCCAGGTTTACGAGCTCGTTCGGACACTGCGTGGCGTTGTCGGTTGCGATATCGAGGTACATCTTCACAACGACACAGGAATGGCCATCGCCAACGCATACACCGCACTCGAGGCGGGCGCAACGCACATTGATACGTGTATGTCGTGCTTGCCACTCTCGGAAATGCCCACTGAAAAAAGATACCCTTTGCAGCCGTCCTCGGCATTGGCGAGCGCGTCGGCATCACGCCTCTTGGAGGCCTTGTCGCGTGCTTGTATGCAGCGGATCCGGACTACGTCAAGTCCAAGTATAACCTCGCAATGCTGCGTGAAATCGAAAACCTTGTCGCGGAAGCCGTCGAAGTCAACGTGCCCTTCTCAAACCCTATCACGTATGTGCTCCCCTGTCTAACTCGGGCTTCCAGTGGTTAACTATCTCCCGCAGTGGCTATGTCGCGTTCACGCACAAGGCTGGAATCCATGCCAAAGCGATCCTCAACAACCCATCTACTTATGAGATTCTCAAGCCAGAGGACTTTGGCCTCACGCGCTATGTGTCCATCGGTCATCGATTGACCGGTTGGAACGCAGTCAAGTCTCGCGTCGAGCAGCTTGGGCTCGAACTTACCGACGAGGAGATCAAGGATGCCACGGCCAAGATCAAGGAGCTCGCCGACGTGCGCACGCAGTCCATGGACGACGTCGACTCGCTGCTGCGTATATACCATTCAGGCATCCAATCCGGCGCTCTCGAGGTTGGACAGAAGGAAGCCCTTGACCGACTACTCCAGGAACATCGTGCGGCACAACTTGCCGCGGCATGAACGAGAGCCCTCGGCTTCGTCACAGCGACGAAAAGCTGGCGTTCAGCTAGCATCTCTGTGTCCACAGCGTTCATTTTGCAGAGCATCGTTTATGTATGACCCAGGCGAGTCAACCGCCGGGCAGCGCACCATTTGTACAATAGATGCCATTTCGTTCCGTAGACTTTGAACAATCCAGTATGTCTGTTCGAGTGGAGGGAAACATGCCTTGTCGCAAGTTGTATCCTTAGCCCATTGGAGCTGAGTATCATTGATGCCGCTTAATCGAAACAACCAATCACCTTCGTGTGTGTGTGTGTGATTGGACACGGAGACCAGGCGCGGCTGCGCCTATTTCCAGTTGCATGCTACAACCTCAGCGCTCAGCCATCACTAGCACCGTTCTCGAGTATACAACCACATAACACAATCTATCCCCTCAAACAAAAGAAAGGGAGGAATTTCGGGTTAAAAGGAGCGAATGCGCCGTAGCTCAACAAAAGATAAGATATCAGTATAACAACAGAAAACGCACAAAACTCTCTGGGCTCTTCGAACTTCCCCGAGACGACGTCGACGAGATGTCGATTCTATCGAATGCTACCATTATTCTAAGCCTTGACTCCAAACTGCCCGTACGGCCGAATCGAAGGGCCACCTGACCACACAAATTACTGTTCTGTCCATTCACTTCTAAGTCCGCCCCATCAATTGGTTTCCCGTTTGCCCATCCGTTATTGTCGGGACAACGAGACAATGTCTTGACCGAACACGCCGGTCTAGAGCTTCAGAGAGGACACCCCTTCTGCCGAGTTGACGAATGCAAACAGGACATCGTGTCGTCGTCGCCAGTTTTCACTTGCTGACATCCAAGCTCTCCGATGGATGTAATGGAGAAATCGTCGCCCCGCACGGAACAGGTCCTACAGTCCTTTTTCCCAGTTGGTTGGCGTTGTGTCAGCGTTGGTGGGTCCCTCTCAATCACTTACTTACCCAAGGAAGCCAACCTGACCATCGTCTAGTGTCGTGGTGTGCTCAATCCCGTACAGGGATTGCGATCGTTCTTGGCCACGAAATGTTGGGTCAACTTGCTGTTGCTCTAGGACTGCAGGTGAACACATTAACCATCTCTGAATGCGTGCCGTTCTTCCCCTCAATGCGTAGTCTGACGGCGGTCCCTTTGTAGCCGACTGGGTCAGCTGACACCCCCACGACAAGAAAGAGGATAAGTACTCGCTTGCTGATGGGCACACCCTTGATATTACGGTTAAGGTTTCGAGTCTACAGTTGGGGCTTTCGTGCCCTTCCCATACGGGCTTTATTATTCTTCGATGGAAGGTTGGAAAAGGTTCGAAAGTTCTCCGTCGACCATCCCCACTTTCCGCGGCCACCCCTTCCCATCCCTACCTACCCCTGTCCTGCTAGCCGCAACGGCATGCCCCCCGTCTTGTCGAGAAAATAAACTTCTCGGCGGCCTAGCCTCTACGGACTGGGCGTTGTCTAGTTTCCTGGTTTTGCTCGCATGTAGATTACCATTCCTCTTCCGCACCACTAACCTCCTAGACCATTCCTAGACCTTGTCTCATACTTGCGCCGACTCGGACATCAGTCTTGGCTTCCTCACCTTCGTTGACGTAACCCTCTATAACGACAATGTGACCACCGTGACTCCCTATCGAACATTCGCTCGACCCTGTGGTGCCCACCCCCATCACATTGGCAGTTTTAACACGCCCAGCCCAACTGGGCTCCAGGCCACCGAGTAAGTGGTATTGAGAACCGAAATTCTGTCTACTCAATGTACTCGAATTTATCCCGACTGGATTTGGTGAAGGCCAAGACGGGGATAACCAGGGGGGTCGGTGATTGACCTGGCTTGTAGCAACGTAGCGGTTCCAAATATGACTTGCTCCTGTAAGTTCGATCTGGATCGCGCGCCTCTTGGGTCAGATGACTCACATCATGAGACACACCATACGTTCACCCAATCGATCAACTCATGGCGTGCTCGCCCGGTCAGAACGGTTCGCAATCAGGTGGCTGAATATCCACTTGGGCGGCCATCATTCTGATTCGCACACCTGTTGCCAACATTAACCGACGGAACGTGAAAAAGAGTCTTCCATGCTCCAAAAGAACCGACATGACCGATGCAGCAGTAACTCGCTTTCGGATGCCGTACTGCACCATTCTCCTTGGTGAGGTGACACCAGAGCGCCGGGCCTTCGGCGGCGATGAGGATTGCAGGTAACGACCCTCGGAATGTGATGAATAGGGTGCATACCATGGGAAGGACCTTTATCAGCCATGGACTTTCTGAAGGCAAATATCTGAGGCCCCGGAAACCCGCGCCCGATCCCCCCCCCCGAGCTGTTGATCTCTATGGACGACTATCATACCGCCTTTCCTGGAAAGCCCACTCCCCTCTCAGGTAGTTGCAGACACAGATAACGGTACCTCCGACTTCTGCTCCCGGCTTGATACCACTAGTACGTGTAGCACAAAGCAATGGTTGTCATGGTACCCATGCTTAGATGCAACAACCCAAGCCTTGGCAAGAATTGAAGACCGGGTGTACGGGTGAAAAACCCGTCGCCAAACCACTTCTCTACGTTGGTGCTGCATTTGACCTTAACCCCACAAAGTAATGGCCCAATATACTGTACGACGCGCTACCCACCAACGGCCTCGACACTTCAATAACACCAATGACGAACGATTATAGAGAGACGTTGCCTGACCTCCTTCAACAGGCTACGATGTGCAAGACGGCACTCCCCAACTTCATGTTGGTGATGTATGCTGACCTAACACGAGCCGGACTCAGCACCAAGCCTAAAACATTACCCTGGCTTTCGTCCAGTAGGTCAGCACGCAGACGACTTGTTCGGCACGATGGACGCCGGCCTCCGCATTGCCGTCAGTTCAACGTTCATCCCATTTCTATTTCACGCACCAGAGCAGGATTTTGACACTTTCAGAAGTCGACGATATCATGGAACTCGGATATGTCGGTAGAGTAGAGGATGTCCTTCTACAACGGTGGAGGCCCTGCCTTTCTCAACTCAAACGTGGTATTCTATCCCGGATTCACATTCAGGCGTTCTCAGGGTCAGTCTGAAGACCTTGTCCGATTACTCGAGGGCCATAAAACTTCAAATACTCAGCAAGAAAGGGAGCTCACAAACCGTCCCCTCCCCACCCCTCGACCCACAGGTTGACAATGGTTCACTTGTAAGTGGATGGCCCGGATCGGCCAATACTGCCACGCTAAGAGTTGACGAGAACGAGTTCCAGTACTACCTACCCATTGGGCACATTGGCATTCCTGATTTCGTGTAACCGTTACGACTCGAAGTCTACAGCGAAATCGTCCTAATGTATATACGGCGGCACACCCACAGATTTATAAGATAGGAAATACACTTCACCCCAAGCTTGGATGTTCTCTCTCGATTTTTCCAACTTCCCACTCCTGACCGAAAGGAGACTTCTTCAGCCTGTGGGCGCTACGCCAGTTGTCCACAAGGCATCCACCACAACTGGGGTGCTCACCCCTCACCCCTTCCCTCCACTTTCGTGTTCAACACAACGGAAGTTTGGTACTTTACGTGTTCCAAGCCCCGCCGCATTACCTTTCTTCTGTCCCGTCTCAGAATGACTACAATAGGCCCTAGACTGTTTTGAGGTGACAGTGCACCGCCGAGTCGATTTGTACGATAATGGGAATATAGGTCATGGATAATTTACTACGCTGATATCATGCAAGCTATACCGAGTTGCGTTACGTCGGACGATTGAGGAGCGAAGGTGAGCACGGAGCACAGAACAAGAACGCTCGCAGTTATTTTTAAAATTTCCAAAGCCCCCAAATGTAACTACTAGCCCGAAGCATCTCGCCCTTGCGTGTAATTCCACTTGGTGGGTTTATTGCGCAGGGCTGGTACACAGGGGTCCATGAATTCGAATCATGGGATCATGGGCCTAACCAACTACTGGCAGGAGCGGCACATCCTGCTATATCCGTTGGCGTGTCCTTCACCTCAGTCATATCACGGTCTGAAGCATGGCATGAGACGGGTTTCTGTGTTAATATTACATGATCTGTTGGGAATAACAGCTGGAAAGTCTGATCTAGGCTTTGTATACGAGGCGACGAGGGACGCAAAACGATTGCGCGACGGTGTTCCATCGTCTAGCTCATTAGCAATACATATGGTACAACACAAGTGGTCACAAGGAAATGCTACATCGGGGGGATATGATGTGCAGAAGAGGGGAATATGGATAGATTAAGCAAAGAAGGGGATATGCCGGAAAGGTGGCGAAGGTAGCGAGCCGCAGTCCCTAGCACTGTCCCAATCCCAGGTTGTCTTATGCGCACCAAATGCGAAAAGGAAGTCGACTGCGCGCAGACGAGGCCTCCTGATGTCATGTAATGCCAAGTCTACCAAACATGTCCGACAGCGTCTTGAACGCCACTGGTTTCACAAGGCTAGGTATGTGATCGTCAACACACCAGTGAGGAGCACGTTTAGTAGATACACACTAGCCGTCAACGCCTGCTTCGAAGGCTCTTCGCTTATCCTCCAGAGACGACATTCCTGTAAGAGCGAGGATGTGAGATTTTTGTCCCGACCTTGATGCCTCAATCTTCCTGATTTGCGCGGTGGCGCCATATCCTAGGGACAGGAATCAAGAGGCTCTCGCAGAGAAAAAGTTAAAGCTAACTTACCGTCCAATACTGGCATTGATAAGTCGAGGAGAATGACGCTGAAATGATAGGGTAAATGGAAAGTCGGGCAATAAAAGCTGGGGAAAGAAACCTACTCGAATGGACCATCTGTCTCAAACAAATGGGCCCCATCACGTCCGTCTACTGCCTCACGGTATTCGTACCCCTGGAAATACAGGCGGCTAGTATGAACGTACATTTAGGAAATTGTAAACGAACCTTGCTAGACAGCCATCGAGTCCTGGGCGCCCCGTACGGGGCAACGAGCTTAGCAACACATATAAAGAATAAATGGAAGGCTCACAGAAGATTGCGCAATATGCTGTTATCTTCCACTACAAGGACTCGAACATTCTTTTTCGATTCCAGGGCTCCAATCGATGACTTCAATAGTGAGCCCCCGGTATCACCCACAGGAATAGTTGGGCTCTGCGATTGACTGAACGAGCGCGCACGGCCAGGCTGAGCTCTGTCTTGAGGATCATCATACTCCTCCTCATGTGCTGGCATGTCGCTCCATGAGGTAACAGGATGCACCGTGATAGACCGACGACCGAGCGAGGGGCGCCGCGCATCAGTAAAGCTCATTGATATTGGTTCTCCCGAATTGCGCCTCGCAACGCCGGCAGGTAAGTTGGACGGAGAAGACAAGTGGGGGATGAGTTCCGGTACAGGTGAAGAGCGAAGGCTAATTTTGAGCGCATGCTTGCATAGTTTGAGGGCATGCCGAAGTCGCGACGGACCGCCAGGCTTGTACAAGATACGGCAGAACCCGCCTAACCGCTCGAACTCTGTGACAGTGGTTGTAAGGTGCCTCTCACCGCGGCTAGCCGTAAGGACTATGAATGGCCTGCGAATCTCGTGCTGCCCGATCGCAAGTTGCAGCACAGACAGATCCTCATTTGCAATGACAATGTCTCCCAACGAGCCTGGAGGTGAAATTTGGAAGTCCCACCAGGATACCAGATAGTGAGTGAGGACTCTTCGCAGAAGTTGCACCCCGCGATGGGGGTCATCGAAGCCGACCAGGCTGATTTTGGTGGTATGGTCTGGATTTAACGTATCGGAAACTTTTGGTGACGGTTCGCCTTCCTCCGCGGTTTCCGCGGAGAAAGTGACCTTGATCTCTGTTCCCACGTTCTCGGCGCTCCATACATCAACCTTACCGTCGACTCCTTTGGACTGTACGATACTGTTCACGATTGCCAACCCCAGCCCCGTGCCTGTTTGCATCGGGTTCTCCTGGGAAAATGGATGAAAGAGTTGGTTCTGAGGGCAATTGTCAATAACACACTTCCCCTGATGATCGATTGAGTTCTTGCCTTGAGAAAATCCTGGCTGATTCCCTGTTGTTCTACTGTTGAATTAACTCTGTTTCGGTGACAATATATACGCACCTTGCCGGTGTCAGCTACCACTAGTTCAAGCTTAACCTTGTCCAGGGGCATGTCTTGGGTGCGTGGCAACTGACGGATGATTACGTGCACGTAACCGTCCTACCGGATGCTATCAGAAGCCATATACAGGAGGCATCTAGCCAGTCAAGAAACAAACCGTTGTGAACTTTAGACTGTTCCCAAATACGTTCATCAGTACTCTTCGGATACCTCCTTTCTCGAGCTTGAGAAGCCACCCCTAGATTGGGACATAAGCGCCCATTGATTGGCTGATGGTGAGGAAGAACGGCGCCCTGACCGTGAGACTTACTTCCTCCCTGTCACCCATCTCGATAACAATTTCAACCAGCTTTTTCCCACTGCCATCCTGTCTTGGTGGAGCATACAGACTACCAATCTCTGATTCTTGCTGCTGTGTGAACAAGCGTGCGCGATGTCCAATCCAAGACCCCTCCACGGCTTCTTCTATCAATTGCAGGACATCAATCCTGGGGGACGGAGGGGGGTAGTTCCATGGCGTTTGTAAGGTAGGATGAATGGTAGTAGCGGGAGACATACTCTGTGGTTCGGATGACGTGCTCCACGCCTCCTGCTTTGGAATTCCCACTGAGCTTAGTAAAATCCAACACATGATTTACAGTCTCGACCAGCGACGTGCCGCATGCCTGCACTGTCTGCAAAAAAGACGACTGAGTGTGATTTAGTTGCGTGTCAGAGAGCAACTCTGCCGCCGCCAAGATGCCATGTAGAGGAGTGCGTAACTCATGAGAGATGCTAAACATGGAGGCGTCAAACGGTGCCGGGGTCTCGGGATATGAAATTCGTAGCTTACTTTGATATAAACAAGCTCTTCGCTTTATCGGCGAGCGTCATCCGTCGTTTTAGCACAGCGGATAGAATTATCACACCTTAAACAGGCGCCATATGTTAATCGTGTGTGATACCATTTGAGGCTAAAGAATAACACACCGATAGCCCTTAAATAAGACAACTCGTGTCCTTCAAGCTGTAATGTCCCCGTCAGGAGACAATCCCCACTAAATGCGGATACTCACGTATCGTCTGCCTTCTTCCGACGAGTTGTACGCGCAAAGCATAGCAAACGGTCGCTTGTCGATATTGAAAATAGGGACACCTACCAAGTTGTTATTTCCCGTAATTCACCCCACCTCGGAGAAATCACACTTACAAAGCGCATACTGCGTCCCGTTCGGCAAGAAAGGGCGGAGAGGGGCAGGAACCAGTGCCTCGAATACGCGGCCATCAGGGTATTTCAAGAACATATCCCAGATGCGAACGCATGCGTCCCCTTGCACTTGGTGCGTCGTCGTATCTTCCGCGCTATGCACGATGACGGACATGACAGCCTCCGCACCGACAGTCTCGAGCACCTCGCCGTGCGACATGTCCATGACGAGTGCACCTCCTACGTCTAGCGTCTTTTTCACCAGTTTCGCTGCGCGCTGATAGACCCTATCCATCGAGAATGGGTTCTTCACTGGTCGAATTTCTTCTGACCCCGGGCTCGTCTCAGAGTCCATCTCGAGGCATTCGCGTGTGAACTGTTCCATCTATGACAGCTAGTTGTAACCTAACCGCAATCGACACGGCTGCCGGGATCTGCACTTACCGAGGTTTGGATGCGATCACGTATTCGAAGTTGAATCTTATCCCGCCACAGCTCCATTTCACGCATCGCAATAGCCTATATCGATTAGGAACCCATCCACCATGCCCGAACAACGGTATAGCTCAACTCACAGCAAACTCTTTAAGCGTATGGCGCTGCCGAGGGCTAAACTCGACTCGTGGCGTATCGTCCATTATAGCGAGTGTACCAATGTTAAACCCATCCTGAGTGCGTAACGGGGCACCAGCGTAGAAGCGAACGTGCGGTGGCCCAGTGACCAGAGGCTAAATTTATCCCCAAGAAAAGCTTAGATCCATCACGTTTCGAAATAGATTTTACCTCACGTTCTTTGCAAAGCGCCAATCGGCGTGAGTGTCAGGAACGACCATAGGTTCGTCGCCACTGCGGCAGGGTGAGGATATACCTGCATGTGGCAGGAACCCGGGACATACCGTAGCAAAACTGCATGCGCACATATGGAGCTCATCCGAGGAGGCGTTGGGTACGCCCAACCGGCTATGGACTTTGTTGGTTACATCCGCCGCGGGTTTCACGGTAATGGTACTTACAGGCCGACTTCATCCATCTGGGAGGGTAATTAGTAATCCCTTCAAGCCCGTGCTGCGGCGACATACTGTTCATTCCCATCAATCAAGCTAATAATAACCGTCTTTGTACTAAACACCAGCTTCGTGAGATGCTCTATCCTCTCAAAGTTAATATCTGGCCCTGTGTTCCAAATATTGAATTGATACAGGGCACGGCAGCGCTCGAGTTCATCGGGTGGGTATGGTGGTGCCAGATAACCGAGCTCAAGAAACATAGTTTCTTCCTTGACTGCCCTGCTGGCGCCCGCATCTACACCGCGCGTAGGAGAAGGTAGGCCAACCGAGGGTCCGGTGGTCTTGTTGGGAGGAGGGAAAGATGGCTGGCGCGTGAGGTTTACGCGACGCGAGGTAACAGGAACTGTCTGCGCAACCTCTGGTTCAGATGATAGGTGTTGTCGCGAGGGAACAGGGACTGTCTGCGCAACCTCTGGTTCAGATGATAGATGTTGTCGCATCGAATTGAGAAGTGATACCGACTCTGGTGAAGCCGAAAGTGCGACGACACCAAAGTAGTCGTCATCATTCCCCGTCGAAGGCCGCAGGGGCACTGATGCAGGCGTGACATATGGCGGGGACGGCGAGAAAGCCGATGCACTCAGCGGCTCAGTATTGGCGTCGGAGCTATCGGCAGTTGGAGGCGTTGAAGGCGGGCTGCCTTGGATGGCACTAAGCGTGGGTGGTAGCCCTGTCGACCGTTCGACGTCAATGGTGCCCTCCCAAAAGCTTCCCAGTCGTTGCCGATGACGAGGAGATTGTGGCCCCAATGGGACATCAGGTGGGTTCAAACCAGGGATCGCCGTGCGCGCATTCCGAAATGGGTCTGTCAGCTCGTGTTCGGGGGATGGTAAAGCTAGTGGTGCGATGTTGACTCGGGCAGCAGCCCAGCGCATAGCGGCCGCTGTTGTCGTAGCGTCTGCGTGTGGTACAACTGGCACCGCAGTCGACGTCGGAAGCGCGTCAAGTATCGGACGGGCGTCCGTGGATGTTCGGTTATCTGCGAAGGAACTGCGAAGACGATGAGGTATAGATGATGCAATGTTAATAGTCGAGGTACGGCGGGACGTTGACGGTCCCCACATCATCGAGGAAGTTCCCGAAGAGGTCGGCGTCGGCGTCGACGATCCTGTGGAGGGAGGGCTGGTCGTCTGAGGCGGAGTGTCGCTTTTCCGCAACAAAGGGGCCGATGCATCCGATGAAGCATGCGGTAAAGGAGCGCCTCGTGGGGTGCCAGTTGATAATGTGTTCGAAACAGTCCCAGCGATTCCCGATGGGGAGATCGAAGATATATGAGAATCAGACGATACCTCGGGCGGTGAGCCGGCCAAGGAGGGAGGTTGGTGTTGCCGCTCGAAACAAGAGCGGGGAGGTGGTGGTGCTCTATGGGGTTCCCAACGACCAATGGCGTAGGCGGCAATAAAACTAGCCCAGTCGTATTCATATGGCTCAGTTATACTAGTAGGGTCGACGATCGCGGTAGAGGCCATATCGAGCGCACGAGGGAGACTAGCTAGTGATCGTTGCAGCGGGGGAGAGCAAGGGCAAATCAGCGTTCGATACGAATCCCGCTGGGGCAACGCTGGAGTGGTACACACCAGAATCGGACGGTTTGTGGAGCTCGTCACGCAAATTCAAGAGAGACTGGTGGAAGGAGGACTTGGGACGCAGGCCTTTGTGTAGAGAATCTGCGGTTAAATCAGGATCGCGACGAGACGACGCGTGGGGGTGGGAATCCGAGAAGGAAGAATAAGACACGATGGGAGAGCCGAGTTGGTTGTGAGATGAAGGGGAAGGAACTGTGATCGGATTCAAGTGAGAAGCTATGTGAGGATGTTTCGCGCGACGAGAAGCGCGCTTCTGGGTAACCAGAGGGGCATTAGGGAGGGGGGAGGAAGAGGTGGTGGAGGGAGAAAGATTGACCACCGATTGAGGAGTGAGGAGTATGTCGGACAGTCTTTGGCGGTCTCGGTCTAGATCCTCTATCTGTGGGGCCGAAGCTTGTTGGTCCTGCATGTGGCTTGAAACGTGTGTATGCGTGTATACGTCCGAATTTCGTTGATTTCTTTTACTCTTTTTTCACTTCTAGGGGAGCATCGGGATGTCGTTAGTTACACGAACCTCTATCGGTTGGAATTCGGATTTGTGAGTCGGACTCGCGTTCTTCGCTGGCCCCGGCCGTGGCGTGGCAAAAATGGCCAGTTGGCCCCCACCGGTGTGATGGATGGAGGTAAGGGCCGCCGTTTCCCGAATCTTGACTCCACTTACAAATGACGTCACATCCACACTTGATCATTACGGCAAACCCCTTTCTTCCCTTTTATTCTTTCCTAAGGAATGTACCTACTGGAATAGTCCTATCGCCAACATACTCCATACGTACACAGGTAAGACAATGTTATCGTTCTGTCCAGACATGGCCTCTAGTACCGACCCAAATCCAATAATCGTCCCGTATCGCACAACCTTATTGAAAATTTCCCGCAGAGATCAGCAGGTCTCGCCACCAAATTAATACATTCCAAACTTACCGAGAAGTCCTCCACCAACCCAAACACTCGCAGCGCCCACGCAAACGCCACCACCGAAAGTGTGAATCCGGCACTTCCCTCCAATGTCTTGGGTGTCGTGGGTGACCACTTGTATCGTCCCACCCTTTTTCCCACCACAGATGCCTGTGCGCGTAATTAGGGCCCCAACTACTATGAATAACCACATCTCCCATGTCAATCGAAACTTACCACGGCATCTCCTACTCCGACTGTCAAGATCCCGGTGTACAGTAATAAACGGGAAGGTCTACAGCAGATATTAGCGATCATCGATCCATGTGACTCAACGCTATCGCGCATCCCGTCAGGAAACGGTGCTTACGCCTCGAACCAAAGTGCACCCGCGCACCCCGTCAATAGATAAAAGTGACTCAAGATGGCCGTCCCGCTGTCCTTCGCGTCGAGGAACTCGTTCATAAACACGTGCACGGCTGCCCCAAACGGGTACAGTGCAAAGTACCGCACGTACTCCGCAAACACGAAGAGCGCAAACGCCGCGCTGAATGCCAAGTGCGTGAACGCAGGATCCGCCGCCACGCCAGGCACGAACATGACCACCGCGAGCGCGTGAAAGAATTTACGCCGCGCGTTTAGTCCTAGCGTCGGTACGCGCCGATCCGCCGCATCAAGCCACTCACTCGCGCCAAGTCCAAGGTCGGTCGGGAGGTGTGGGATTCCCACCGTAGGGAACATCGCAGAGACTGCCGACGATGCCGATGAGACAGCTGAGGACGTAAGCGACACTGACGCTAGTGACAGCGACCCTGACACCGGGGACGTTGGCTCGGTCCCCGATGGTACGACGGCACCACCGTCCATCACTGGTTCGCCGCCAGTAGGCAACCGTGGCCGGAAGCGACGTGAGCGAGCCAGCTGCCGATTCCATCCCCAAACGCTAATACTACCGAGCACGGCCCAGTATGCAAGGAGCGCAGGGCGGGTCCAAGGGCACGGGCCTTCGAGCAGCCAGAAGACAACCCACAGCCACGGGTCACGCCCACGCAGGAGCCACTGTGTCCACATGCCGATCAGCCCACCCACGATGAGGGCCGCGCCGAGATAAAACCCGACGGCGAGTGCGCGCCTATGCGCCTGCTTCTCCTGCGGGAATCGCAGACGGCGCACGGGCCGCTGCGCGATATGCCGGGAGAGTGTAAGTAAAGGCGAAAGCAGAAAGCCCGTCAACAGCGACCCGGGAATGAGAGCTAACTGATAGATGAGCAACGGCGTGGGCAGGCGATACGTTTTGATGTAAAGCGTCGTCACGGGCCATATCTATTTCGTGGGAAGTCGACAGGTGACGTCAATATCGACATGTGAAGACGCATCCAGAGCCGATGCGTACCCTCGCAACGGTCAAGCTGACCAATTCTGCGAACAACGCAGTGGCGCCAAATACCACCAAGCCAAGCTCGCCGAGTGTGAAACCACGATGAGCGAGTCGGACGGCGATGTACAGCGAAAACTGGAAAAAGACAGAACCCGACGCGACCTCCCAGTACGACAGGTCTGGTGTTCATAACGTCATATATTGGATCTGAGGGAGTAAGAGGGCTTGGGAACTCACGTCTCCACAGACCAACCCGCGCGCGATCGAGCGCAAAGCGCAACCCGAGAAGGAACACGCAGACGAGAAAGGTGAAAACAATATAAAGCTTCCCCTTCCGTACCTCGCTACGAGGAACCGAGCCACGCTCGTTTTCGGAAACCTTATGATACTTGCGGTGGCGCCATTCGAACCAGTGCGATGCATATACGTGAATAAGCAGAGTCGTTGAACAAAGCGTGCTCAGGTCCACGGCATTACGGCGTGAGAGCGTAAGTGCCTGATGTGGAGTGAAAGAAGTGTCGTTATTGAGACGCCATGGGTCCTCGATATGCCAAAATGGGGGATGGGGTGTGCCTTCGAGCGGTGTGCCAACCTTGAGAGCCACGTAATACAACGCGGACGTGATCAGCGGTCCTAGAATAAGACCGCTGATAAGTCCATCATCAGAAGAGGCCCTGAACAAAACGTTAATCAGAAAGTGACACAAAAGTCGTTGTCAGAAACTGACCTATAGTTCTTTGGAACGGTCATCCACACATATCCTCGGTTTTCAGGGCTCGGCGGGTTGATGGTTGTCGTACCACGACGGGGCATGCGTGACTCTTGAGGACGAGAAGTTAAGGGAGAGTTGGGTGGCGCCGAGTCAGCCGTCTTGGACAAAGGGAGGGTTCTTGTGCAGGAAGAGTGGTTCCAGACCATGTAAGTGAAGGAAGCAAACATGACAGCATAGAGCTCTAACGTGTACATGATTGGCATGGGACGGCATTTGATGGAGAGAAGCAAGCGTACCGATGGGTAGCCCATCATCGGATGGCAATAATGCGCCAGACGAGGATCGCACTTTCTCTGACGCGCAAGCGAGCGCCAAGATCAGGATGGCCCCCTCCGCAGCAAGTTTCGCGTCTATGAGAAAGTTATACCGCCAGGAGGTCAGCCAGGAGGAAAGGCTTATGGAGAGCGTCGCGGGGAGGACGAAAGTGGCTGGCCCAGTGGCGCGCGGGCGGAGAAAGGCGGTCGGTGAGGGCGGAGGAGGCTGAGGCCTGATCCCGTTCAAGCCGAGAGACTGCGGAGCGGGAGAACGAGAACGCGTGAACGTGCGTCGATTGAGCGTGCTGGAACGGCCGTTTGCCTTGGAGCCGTCCGAACTTGACGCGGGCGGCGGCGGAGGACTGGGCACACGTGGTGGGTTTCGGTTCGTTTCTCCGCCGCTGCCGCGCGTCGTCTCGACACTCATGGAGCTGCGTCTCCCGATAACGGTGTGTGCGTCATCGTCCGTCTCGTCGTCATCGGTGCTCAAACCCGACGCAGAACTAGATCAAAACATGCGTCAGCGAACGCAGCTCCACTCGCGCTTTTTTCTCGCGATCCTTGCGCAGCAGGTGGTCGCACACGACAAGAAAAACACGAGGTAAACGTGACAAAGGGGCGGGAACGCAGAGGAGAGACTCGCCTAGAGGAACCCGCTTGATAGCTCGTGCTCCAATCCAGCGTCGGCGACGCGTGTGTCACCATAGTCGCGTTAAATGAACCTGGACGGCGTCGACCCACACGTCCTCCGGCATGACCTTTGCGCGTGGTGACGTCTGAGCGCTCAGCAGCAGCCAGTTTGGGATGTGGAGGTGACGGGGAAGGACTCGAGCGTGGAGAACCTGTAATTGTGTGAATACTTTGGGACTACTGCCCGGGGTGGGTTGTGCTAATTGATTCGCTCGTCGTGCCGTTGAAAGACGTGACCTCGTTGGGCCCGTTCGTGCACCAGTCGACATAGCGCTCAGTCTTCGGTCTGGTACCGACCGGGTCATCCGGGCCGTGGGTTATTTTAAGACAGAAAGATAAGCACCTTATAGGTTACGGATACGAGGCATCGAACGCGGGGGAGTTGATGAGACTGACGTCCTCTCGTTCATGTGCTCACAAAAAATGCGCCGGATGTGACCTCTTTTCGGTTTTGGGCCCTGCTCACCAGTTTGGTATTCGATGACGGCTGGCGGGAAAATGTGTGCTCCCTATTCGGGTATGGCTCACAACCGTTGTGCCCTGGCTCCCCCGACTATCTATCCCAGTCTGTCCACTCAGGTTCTCATCAGGTTCTCATCAGATGCACGAGGCGTGACCGAAGCCTGAAACGTATTTCTCGCCCTTACTCTTTTCGTTGATGCTAGGAAAATCCCAGAACAGCCCCTTGGGGAGCAACCGCTGGGGTGTCCATGTGGTGGTTCCTACCTCCGAAAAAATCGTAGAAACATAAGACACGTGGAAGTATCCTGTGTTATTGCCTTGCCGCCATGGCCGGGCGGTATGCAGATACGTGCCCCTGACGTAGCAACTTGCATCAGAAAATGTAAAGTGGTGTCATGACACTGACAGAATGTTGGCAGCAATCTCATACTTGTGGTAGGCCTCCCCCCAGCAAGCAATCAGTTGTGACCGGGATCGCCGCGGCCAATCCCCGGGTCTCTCTATCTTTGATTGGCGGGACTGATAGCCACAGGAGAAGGGAACGCTATCAGTTGCACTGCAAGGGGCCACAAAAAAAGTCGCCGCCCGCCAGACACATGAACCTGGAGACGAGTTGTCGGGAAGAAAGGACCCTTAACCAGTTTCGATCTCACACGATGTTCCGGCACAGAATGTTCTCCTAGGTGGTCAGGCGTGCGTCGCACGTCGCACGGTTGCACTGCCTCGCCGCGTGGCCAAAAGGGACAGATTCCCTCAGATTGAGAAGCGCTGGTCGGGATTTGATGGCTTACCGAAAACGGTAGTTCACGCTAGTTGAACTGAACTGCATGGCCTAGGATAAGAACAGCACCGGACGGCGATACTGTTCTTGGTGAGAAGTAAAGTCACCACAGGTGGATAACGGTAGGTATCAAATGGGGAATTTGCCGGGGTTCTTTCTAGGTCCGCGAATGTCCGCGCATGATCGTGACTCCGTCGCGTCGCGTCCTTGTATTGACTCAGGCTCGTCGCGTCAAAACGCGTCACGGTGTCTAAAGTGCAGACACCGCGCAAGTTCCCCGTCCACTACCATCTCATAGTCCGACGCACCTTCGTATCAATGTCCACTCTATCTAAGAGCCCTCTCGTTTATTTGGAGGACCTAGAACAGCCATCTTCTCAGGCTACAGCAGCTTCTGCTAATGACGAGAAACCCTCCGTAGTCGCCGCTTCGTCTGACCATGACGAGCATGCAAAGACAAAACTCACGCCATCAACGAATGGGAAACGTCAGAGGACCCTCTTCGACATGTTCGGCTCTACCTCTGGCGAAGGCTCACAGGCGCCTTCTAAGAAGCCAAAGGTAGCTGCGGCTGCGGCATCTAGTTCACGCAAGAAGCCGTCCGCCTCCTCTGCGACTGAGGCGCAGTTCCCCGCGGGTGGGAGTTCTTCTGGCCAACAGGCTCTCAACTCCATTCCCTTCTCCTTGTCCGAGTATACGACTTCACTCACCGAGGACCAGAAAAGGCTCTTGAAACTAGAATGCGAAACCATGGGCAAGAGCTGGTAGGCACGCCCTCCTTGTGACATCTTTTTTTTTTCTCCACCCTATAGGACATGAGTACTTATCATAACGCGATCTCCGATTAGGCTGAAAGTGCTGAAGGACGAAATCAAAAAGCCGTACTTTATCTCCCTGAAGGAGTTCCTTTGGAAGGAGGGCGTGCAAGGCCCTGATGATAGCGCACAAAACCTCAAGGTATACCCTGCACGTAAGTTTCCATCTGGTCTGCGCGTGCCCAATTCTCATCATCCCAATCTTGGCTGTCCTCACGGATGCGGTGGGTTGGAATGCAGCGCGGAATATCTATTCATGGTCGAATTATACCCCTCTTGGCAAAGTCAGAGTCGTCATGATTGGCCAAGACCCCTACCACGGGCCTGGTCAAGCACACGGTACGCCGAATCGGGCGCCCTTTCCTCCGATGCAACCGGTCTCACTGTTTTTTTATACTAACCCACCGCATTTCGCACATCGTTGCCCGACAGGTCTCTGCTTCTCAGTGCCGCACGGTGTTCGAACGCCACCCTCGTTAAGGAATGTAAGCCATCCTTATCTCTATCCATTTTACACCCCCCCTCCGCATACGCCATCCTTTTTCCTATGACAGCTGTCACTCATTTTTTTTTTGGTGGGCGCGCCTTAGATTTATGCGGAAATCAAGGCCGAATATCCAGACTTCGTCCCCCCAAAGCACGGGTGCGTAAGCTC
>Ga0307512_10001996_pt1 | contig 27117 bp, 25 predicted proteins | sample 14_EM_MG_FD_200267 | JGI IMG/M metagenome (GOLD analysis project Ga0307512, IMG submission 200267) | Populus trichocarpa ectomycorrhiza microbial communities from riparian zone in the Pacific Northwest, United States - 14_EM | ecosystem: Host-associated > Plants > Roots > Unclassified | place... | reverse complement strand
TAAGTTTAAACCCTGCCAAATCTGCAAATTTATGCAGGCTTCTGCAGGTCAAAGTATAAACCCCGCAGATCTGTAGATATCTGCAGGTCGGCCCAGGTTTACGGGGAGACGGCCTGTGCCGGCCCAGATCAGTGGCGGCCTTCGTTTGGGTGGCCTCTATCTGACCGGCCTGGCCGCTTCGGAACACTGCCGGTGATATCGATGGTGTCTGACAAGCTATCACTGTAGGCAGTAAGGTACTATACCCGAGCCAACCATTCAGGGCAGGCCAATGATTCAAGCTGTGAAACGTCTCCTCATTGTGATATTCTAGCTTCCGTACACTATTATTGAGCGCCAGAATTATTTAGACGGAATGAAACTGCCAGACGTCAGCATTAATAATGTACAGACTCGCACCACTGACAACCCCGAGGCACATGAACAAATGTCCTTTTCTGTTGGGTACTGTTGGACGTATCTTTAACGCTCGGAACGCCATTGGAGCGCTGGAACAGTGTGTGATTCGAATTGCGCGCCTGTGAAAACGATGAGGGCCGGAAAACAGTGCCAAGCAAGAACTCTCTCCCAGATCAGTGCAAGAGGCAACTTTGGCGGAGGTGGCGGAGGTGGCGGTGGTGGTGGAGGAGGAGGACGAGGAGCTTGACCCTGCGCCGGATTTGACCTCATGGATTCGACGTGTGTTTTATTTAATGAGCTACACGCGACCTCTTAGATCATGGCCTCGCCTTCTCGTCCGTATTTCCCATCTGCCGCCTGGCGTCAACTGCAGCATCTCTTTCTCCTCCTCCCTTCTAGACTGACAAAAGGGAATGTCCTCCCCACCCTCTAGAGTTCCTAGCTCGTTGGTTTCATATACTACACGTACTTAGACGCAAAGAGCATGTACTTAATGGAATAACACTCCAGTATTCAGTCTTCAGTATTCTGGCAGATGAAGTTCTTACATAGTTACTTTACACCTACTCATGAGGTTGGCCCGTGCAGGTTCAGGCGTGGGAATCATTACAAGACTTTGGGACAGAGTTCAGGAATGGGAATCATCAAACGATTTTGGGACAGAGCATCGAAATTAAACACCTCATGCATACGGCCCAGGTGCCTTATTAGGGGCGTGGGCTCGTCTAGCGCCCACACCTAACAAGCCGCTAGCGGGGCATCTTGTAGCCATGCTCCCAACCTCAACTCCCCGCTCCCATATCTATCCAACTTTGAGCTCAATTAACTCTATGAGTTTTACTTTGACCAGGATATCTTTTATATATAAAATGTAGTTAACAAGATGCTCTTTCACTTGCTTGCCTCCTCTTTTAGTTTCCTCTAATAATCAAGGAGTGGTTGATGATCAAGTACTGTAGCTTAGACAATACTTAGTACTGTTGATGCTGCTAAGCACTGCTTAGCACACCGGGAAAATGACTTTACGCGACGCGTAACTCATAGAGAAGCTGTTTTAGGACAGTGATCCATAGCATATTTAACGCGTGGCACTATGAGGTCCTATAGGCCTGCGCATTGACTAGATTACTATGATACGCATGCGATTATGTGCGCTTGATACTATACATCATGCTGCATTCAACAAACTTGAAACCAAACTGCCAAATGCACTTCTTTGCATGCTCCCAAGTACGCTCTGGAGTACACTCCTGATTGCACTCGATTGTACACTCCCAGCCTGCTTGACTTACGCTCTCAAGATGCTCTCAAGCACACTCCGAGTACGCTCCCAAGTACACCTCCGAGTACGTTCTCAAGTACAATCCCGGGCATGCTCTCAAGGACGCTCCCAATTGCACTCGATGGCACACTCCCAGCCTGCTTGACTGTACGCTCCCAAGTAAGCTCTCAAGACACTCCCAAGTACACCTCCGAGTCGCTGTCAAGTACACTTCCGAGCACGCTCTCAAGTACGCTCCCCATGCACTCGATGGTACACTCCCAGCCTACTTGACTCTACGCTCCCAAGTACACTCTCAAGAGGGAAGACACTCCCAATCTCACTTGACTATATGCTCCCATGTACGCTCCTGCATGCTCGATCCAGAGACTTGCTGAGTTACAGACGCCAGGCACTGGGAGGCGTGAGTTGCAGGCGCCAGGCACCGGGAGGCGTGAAGCAGGTGGCGTATGGTGGGCAGTGTTTGGCGGGCGGCATGTGGGCGGGCGGCGTATGGTGGCCGAAATTATGACGTTGGTCGCTATTATAGTCTGAATTATATCTTTAGTCCGGCTACCGCGATAAGATCTTACGACGCCTTATGGTTATGGTGTTGACAATTGTAGCCTTAGATTCCGTAGGAAAGGTAGACAATTCGATCTTGGGGAGAGTAGATCTCCGACTCAGATTTTCCAGCGGAATCTAGTGCCCGCTTCCCATCAATTGTGGGCGTATGTGTGCGCATTCGGTCCGGGGCTGATGGAGATGATGGCGATGGCGATGGCGATGGTGTTGGTGATGGTGATCATAGTACCAGAAGTACTTAGACAAGTAGGTTGGCTACGCCAACGTCAACATCAAAGCTTCCACAGACTTAGAGCCTTCTATTAGCCAAAGCTTCCACAAACTCAGAGTTTTCCATCGGCCAAAAGCTTCCTGTGGAAAACTCTACTCCTCCCCGAAGCGCGGCTCTCTCAAATGCGGTTCTCTCAAGGGCAGCTCTCTCAAGCAAGCTCTGAAGCAGGCTATCAAGCAGGCTCTCAAGCGCCAGCGGGCTCTCAAGCGGACTCGCAGCGATAGTGTGTATAGTACCAGTAAATCAGCGAAGACTACAGGCAGTAAAGACAGGTATAGGTCCATTTCCGGCCAGCAGCCGTATATAGTTCCATAGGCCCACGCGCGCATCTCTATGAATCGACTATAGATGACTATAGACTGCGCGTCGTGCAGGGGCCCACGGGAAGCTTGCTATGAGCTGCGCGTAGCGCAGCCTATAGTCGATTTGCACTTTTGCCGATGCAACTCAGAAATAGTACCTATCTCAACAACCACCTGCCCAAATCTGCCAGCTTCATGGACTCTCACTCACATTTTCATCTTACTCAAAATTGGACTGTTTGACATGATTTTTAGATTGACATATAGGCTTTGGAGTTGTCTATTATACTGTTGTCTCTGATATTCTCTCTATTATGTGGTTGTTGAGCAATTTGCAATTTTGAAAAAATTCCGGGATTTGCAAGGAGCCCTGCTAGCAGCTTGTTAGGTGTGGGTGCTGGGCCTGCCCACGACTCTAATAAGGCACCTGGGCTGTATGCATGAGGTGAAATTCATAGTTCACGAACCCGAAGCGGTACTATAACAAGCATTGAGGTTCAGACATACTGCTTCACAAGGGCCCATACGGTACGTAAAAACACCAAATAGTCACGTGTCATAGAAGGTTTGCATGTTTCGGGGTATGGTAACTATATGCTCACATGTTGAGAGACAGAACACACAAGAGAAAAGGGTCGAAGTCGAGGTCATACACAACACAGTCTGTATTTTGTGAACTAATAATCGTGATCCTCTCTCTCCCAGCTCCAAAGACCTCCCAATCAAAGTCGCCAAGCCACTCTAAACTATATACAGCAATTGCCTGCTTAACCACCTTTCCTCCTTGTCAATGTGAAAGAAACCGGAACTTCATCGCCTCTCTTGGTGTCGGTTGCTAAAAACTGGCCCTGAAATTTGAAAGCGAGCTTTTTTCGGGCACTGAAGCAAATCCTCGTACGCTCCGCCTCAAAAACTTGTATCATAGACACGTCGATCAGTGGCCAAATCGTGTCACAGGAGCTCGGATTAAAGTAAAATGCGTCACGGCGAAACGTCATTACAAACCTCGATCCTCAGAATAGTACTCTACATGTACGGGCACCATTTTCACTCTCTGAACGCTGCAATTATGTCTAGTTGAAAGATAAGGCCTACGTGTATCTCTTAGTTCATGGCACGACATCAAGTTTTTTCCCTCTCCGTAGGTAGTATGCATCCCTCATCGTAGGTTTATACATCTACTTGCAAGAGACCCTTCTGAAGAGATAGTACTGCGCCCCGAGATAACACCCCGCTAATCACCTTCATAATACCTATCCGGATTACGATATTGGCTAACGGTTTCTAAGGGGTAGCTTTGCTAGAGAGCTCCAATGATGGGCCATAGTATACACAGCCGACACTGGTGGTGTCGGCAACGCAATGCAGCGGTATGTTTAAGCTATCTACTAGCTTTACCCTTAGACATAAGTAAGCCCACAAATGCATGTTAAGGAAGAAACGACACACCTTGTTCGTCTCTCTAGAGATCCCCTGCGCATCATCAGCACCTCCGCCTACAGCATTGACCCGCGCTTCCTCCTCCTCCCGTAGAAGCTCTTGGAAATATCCTCAGACGGATAGTGCGAAGTGGTGGGGTCAGTGTTTCTAAAGGCCGGGCCGGCGGGCTTCACCATTTTGAAGCCGCCCGCTAGGTTTTCAGAGTAAGCCTGCCAGCCTGCCCTTAGCGCAGGTTTCTGGAGAAATAGCCTGGCCGGCCTGCGGGTGCCTGCGGCCCGAATAACCACCTGTGCCCACTCTAAATTTGTTTACCACTACTAAAAATGTGGACTGGTTTAAGTACAGATATCACGTGGCCTTACGTTAGAGCTAAGTTACCGTGGTGGCCCACGGCCTTTCCAGCTTTCCTCTACTTTCGCAGCCTCTCTTTACGCAGCGTCCCTCCTTCGCAGCCTTTCACCTTTCGCAGCCTTCTGCAGAATGCTGCATCTCTCTATTCTCAGCTGGCTTCCTTTCACACTGTAACATGTGCAAAAGATCAAATATACACTGGCGCGATTGTGTATATTTGTGTATATAGCAGTATGGTATTCACTATCTACCTATCTACCCATCTATCAACCTATCTATCGACAGTGACTCTGGGTTCATCGCAGACGGCTCGGAAGTGCAATTGGAAACGGGAGCTGGCTGAAGACGCGCTTGGAGATGGGTGCACTTGGAGACTGAACTCAGGCTCACTTGAAGGTGTATTTGAAGATGTATTTGAAGACGGTCGACCTGGGCTGGCTAGGCTGGCTGGAGATGGTGCCTAGGAGTAGGCTGGAGACGTTACGGGTGGACTTAGCGGGAGCTGTGTGGAGATGGTCGATCTGAGCTGGTCGGGAGCAGGCTGCAGATAATAGAGATAGACTCACCGGGAGCGGGCTCTCAACTAACTTGGGATGGTTAATGTGGGCAGTGATGGCAAACGCTCATTTTAATGTTCCGTTGGACGATTCTGTTGGACGATTCCGACCCTTTACATGCCTCCGAGTGCAAGCAGTATCCACGATGGGAAAATGACATTGGTACCCAGTTCCAGAGAAGAAACATGATCGTGCTTGTCAGGCTTTTGTCCAAAGAGCCGGCTGGATACGATTGCCGAAAAAACTGCCTCACAGCTACCGTCCTCGGCATGACTAGTCTCCTCGGTATTCTCGACCCGACGCTGATCGATTATGTACATCGTTTTCACCTTGCCGTTGGCGTGGTGTCCGGTCGTATCGTCCTAGATTGCAAACAAAACAGACCCTCCGGTCCCCAGGCTTCCCAGATCCCAATCTTTTTTATATCTTCAAGACTGGTATAATACATAATATCCCATTGCAGCTGCGATTGATCTACAAAGCTTACTCGACGTACCCCTCAGAAAGCGTAATATACACCAGTCGTCTGTTCTGCTTGACATCGAGTGTTCGCGGCCGTGCTGCTAGTGTGGTATGGGAAGGAGCAGTTAGCCGTCACGTCTAAAAGCAGATATTAGCACAGCAAGCAAGACATCTGACTTACTGAGTGCCTCAACGACCTCCCCTTCGGTTGGGAGTGCGCCTTCTACCTATTGCATCTCGATATAGGATGCCGATACATTAAAAAATGCTGTGGCACCGTCTGCAGTGGTCGCGGGATCAAAGGCCTTCTCAGTACTTTATTCGAGTCTCGCTTTGAAAACCCAACCCTCGGTATTGAAACTGTTGTAATGGCATCCGAACTGGTACGGCTAGCACAAAAATTTGGTCGGGAGACGACTGTAACGAGTTGCAGTCATGAGAACCCTCAATTAAGAGTGAATGAAAGCGGTTCCGACGAGACCATCAAGGTCTTAGGAGGTAAACAACTCCGGAGAAATTTCGATAGAGTATCGTTGAGTGTCTCGGATAGCTCCAAGCCTCCGATAGTAGTTATTGGAACCTTTGTCTCGCACCACACGTTACCCGCCCTCCGTGAACCCTCAACCCTAATTCGCTCCGCTGGGTTGAGATTCTCGTCGGGGCTAACATTTTACGGCGAGATACGAGGCTTACGTCACGTGACTCTGAGAATCTAGTGCGAGACAAATAGAACCTTATTATTCTTCCCACTTTTCTTTCATACATCACTCTCCACTGGCCCCTCCATTTCTGCAATCTTCCACGTGACCATCTCGATAATTGCGTCTATGATTAAAGACTTAGAAGTCTCGATAGCCATCTAGGCACGTTCGTCCGTGTACCCGAGTCATCTCATCTCGTGTGCAACATTTGAGCTGTGACTGTGGGGTTGTACACGACAGAGGTGCCACATTCCTGACCGGTCATAACACAAACACATCAAGACTCAAAAGTGGAATCTCACCAGACGGAAGCATGCCGAGTGATTGAGGTGAGGCCGAACCAAGTACTGAACGTCCAAGAAATTACTTCGGCGCAAGGCTAAAAGCCGACACTAACTCGAGGGAAACGCCGTCCATAACATCCCCGCCGGCAAGTTGGTTTCGGAGCATGCTTAGCATGGTTGAGCAGTCAGGTGGGGTGTCAGAACTGTTTGTACATGCAAATCAGCATAACCTCTTCTCTCATCATGATTGCCTACTATCACACCGCCGGAGCCTATCGTTGCCGAAGCTTGAGTAAATTACTGAATCGCCGTAGCACTACTGCTGAAACCCCTCTTTTGGACAAGTCGCAGCCCCTACACTCACGGAGAACCTGCTCTACCAGAGATTGTGCGGTAAAGGGTGGCGGGGCGAGCTTTACTTTAGAATTTGTCTCATCCTTGGACGTGATGAACTTCTGGACACGGTGCTTGACCGAGATGCCCGGAAATGCGAGAGCGATGATGATAGTAATCCTGAGACTAACGGTTATGGACCCGTGTTCCGAAGCGACTAATCTAGGTAGCGCCCATCCTATGGCTAAGTAGACCTACTAAGAGGAGGCTTGGTACCAGATTTGCCGGAAGCGGGCCTGAGCCAGTCTATACGCACCCAGACCGGTCCCTAACCGCAATAAGTACTCGCTCAGCATCACCAAGAGATTTATAAATGCGAACATCTGGCGGCTACGCAAGAAGATATGGAAGGGGCTGGGGGTTGGCGGCTGCACTAAGACGTACCGCTAATGGCAGGCGGGTCCGGTGTTTTCAGTACTTGGGGAAGTATACCTGTGTGCAGTCGGTGTATTAGTAATAGGTGGAAGAGGGAATGGGGTGGAAGCCTGAGCCAAAGCGCAAGTCGTGATGCGCGCCGTGTGAATTCAGGTACTGAGTTTAGCCCTAACCCGGTTGCTGGCGGCAAAGGGCCCCGTTAGGTTAGGTCAGACCCTACCATATGCTAATCATTAGCGCTCCTTCTCCGACACCTTCACCATAGCCGCCTCAATTCTATTGCTTCCACGGGGCGCTCTAACAAAAAGTCACTAACGGGATCCAAGCACTAGCGGATCGCCGCCAGCTTACAGGCTATCCGTGCCTGCATCAGCGTATTTTCTATGACCCTTCACGTAGCCTGTGCCGGATAACCCAGCAATAGCAGCTACGATATGGAGACTGCATACGGCCAACGTACTGAGGCTTGTCTTGCCAGCTGGATAGTCGGGCTATCCAGCGCTTCATCGCTGTGGGGGATACGATAGCCACCATGGTTCCGGCAGCGCATATCAGTGTGGGACGCCTTGCCCTAGACGCGTACGCTGCATAACTATAATTATCTAACAAAATCTCATCATCCGACCGACATGCTGGAGCACTGTATATAGATCCTCGACCCCACGGTGTATATAGTCTGTGCAGGATCTAGCCAGTTGAATACGTCACTTCGATTTGTCTGGTTCCCGACGGAAATGCGCGCCTCTGAGGGCGTATAACAGCTGTATCGAAGCGGAGCATGCGAACTACAATAAGAAGGACTAACGCAACAACGGGGGCTGGGTCGATTTGGAACTTCTCCAGATCTGAGATGTGACGCACGGTCTTCTGACCAACAGGAGCCACACCGTAGCGTACACGTCGCGTGTCGCTTCGAAGCATTTAGGCGGGTCTTGGGACGGCAACGCATTGACGGCTACGGCGAATTTTCGTCGCGTCGCGGACTGCCCGTTTGAGGCTAGTTGGCTAGCCACGCCCCGCTTGCGTGGTCTGGAACGTGCCCAGCCCGGCGGATAGCTACCTCGCATGCTGCCCCCAGCCAAGCTCCCGAATCGCCACTCACCAATCGCATTGTGCGTGGAGACACAATGTCGTCCTGCCGAGCGCATGGCGTGCATTGCAGCACACGAGGACAGACCGGAATGCTCCACATGTGTGGGTCTCCGCCCTGCGCGTGTATCGGGACAGCCACAGCAGCTGAGTCGCCTTCCATGCCGGCTGCGCTGGATCGGGGGTACCCGGCTCCCGGGTTTACTTTTTGGACGGGCTTCTGCGGGTGCGCTTGCCGCGGGGCGTGCGTAGCTAGCGCCCTACGTTCGCCTCGCGTTCTAGCGAGTAAGGTTGAAGCCCCGCACGATAATTGCAGGTGGAGTCAGAGGTTCCGTGGTTGGCGTGGTTCGATCCTGGGTGCAATATAAAGCCCGTGGACGCCTCAGCTCCCTTCGCGCCAACGGACCGCAAAAACACAATGGCTGCCCGAGACCCCCCCATGGAAGTCGACCCCGCCCTGGTATGCCTTCCCTCTCCTCCCCCGCGTCGTGCTGACCCGCAATGCAGTTAGAGGACAACGACGAATCCGGGTACGATCCCTCCAGGTTAGTCTCCTTCATCTCTCCGCGCTATTCCCTCCTAACCCCCGGCCAGCTACGACACCAGCACCGCCTCTCTAACCTCGTCGGTCTACGAATATGTCTACGAGCACGGCCGGCGCTACCACACCTACTACGGAAAAGACAAGAACCTGTTACCGGTGGACGAAGTCGAGCAGGACCGACTGGATCTGCACCACGAGGTATTCCTGGGCCTGCTGGAGGGCGAGCTGCTGAAGGCGCCCATCAAGGATCCGCACCGCATCCTCGATGTGGGAACGGGGACGGGCATCTGGGCGATCGATATCGCGGACAAATACCCCATGGCGGAGGTGATCGGAACGGATATCACGCCGATTCAGCCGGCGTGGGTTCCTCCGAATTGGTGCGCGCACCCGAATGTGTCTAACACTTTGATGGAGTGTGTGCTGAGAGATGTAGTAAATTTGAGTTGGACGATGCGGAGCAGGGGTGGACGTATGCTACCGTATGTTGCATCCCGTCCAAATACGGAGGCCCTTGCTGATCGTGCAGGATTCGTTTGATCTTATACATATACGCAACCTCGTGCAGGGGATCAAAGACTGGAGCGATCTCTTGTCGGAAGCATACCGGTATCCGATCCTCCCCCCCGGCGTGCCCGCGCCATAAATAACCCTCAACCAGCTGCACAAAGCCGGGCGGGTACATCGAGCTTCAAGAAATCAGCGGTGCGCTCCGCTGTGACGACGGCACGATGAAACCCGATAACCCGATCAAGGTCTACCTGGACACTCTCGCCGAGGCAATGGTAAAGAGTGGGCGCCCAGCAGCCGCAAACGGCCCAGCGATGAAAAAGGACCTCGAGGACGCAGGCTTCGTCGACGTGCAGATCAAGATCTATAACCAGCCGCTCGGCCCGTGGCCAAAGGATGAGAGACTCAAGCGTATTGGCGCGATGATGCTGCTGAGCTCGGAGACCATGTTCAGTGCGTACGGCATGGTGGCGTTCACGAGGATTCTTGGGATGAGCGAGGAAGAGGCGGAGAGGCTTTGCACCGAGGGAAAGAAAGCGGTCAGGAATAAGAATTATCATACGTATAGCCATTAGTGAGTTTTCTATGCCGTGCGAGTGACAGCTGGACGGCTGACTGGGATAGTTACGTTGTGTATGGGAGGAAGCCGGGGGGGGACAGTGCTTACGCGTGAGCAGATGAGGGGTGGGTGAGTTATGGGTGTTAAGGAGCTCGGAGGTATCGATGTGTGCGATCCTTCGGCTGTAAGCTGGGGCCACTGTATCTGTGCGTATAGCAAGTAATAAATAACTTGATCAAGTCGGCGGCTTAATCTCCGTGTGCTCATGGTTCGCGTCAGTGCTTTTTTCTGGAGTAACTGCCATCTTGCGAGGGGTCTATTTGGCTTCCTGTAACACAAGAATACACATAGCGCTACAGCTCATGTACCTAAACAGACCGTCTTTCTCTAGATTTCTCGCCTACTAGTTCCGAAGATCACCTAAAACATGATGCAAATTGTAGTTTGTCCCGCATCTATACCCAGGAACTCATTCTAGTCTTCTTAGCACAAAAACCACTACTGTACTTTACTTACCCAGGTAAGTACGAGTACATGTACTAACAAAATGGCGGACTTTGCTTATGAACCGCAGTGAAGTGACTAGTGTGGACGAGTGATATCCAGTGTAAATTGTGGGGAAACTGTATTGCAAATTGTAAAAAAACACCTAGTGTTGAAAAATTACAGTGGCTTGAAATATCTCCCATGATTATCCACATCCACTATCACCACCAGACGAACCATACATCCCGTTTTCCTGCGTTAACCCGGAGTCGGCGTTGCAGCAGGAGGAATGAGTGAGCTGTTCTTCGATCTGGAATAACTGCGTATGGATTCTTTGTCAAGAGAGACTTTTCCCCTGGCGATCGCGAACCGCCGCAGAGTCTTTCCTGTATGTAGTGAGTACGGTGAGGGAATAGGAAGGATCTGAAAGTGGGTGGTTGTTGTATTGAATCGAGTTAGGTGATTGGACATGGGAAAGCATGGTACAGCCACCTGTGCTAGCCATGGCTCGTGGTCGGGCCCGATTATGGGTTTGTGATTTGAAGCTCTATTTGCCCTGCAATTTTATCCTCAGCTCACTCATTGCCCAGATAGTATGCGGAAAGTTCCCCCTCTTTGAAACAGGAAAACGGTGCTGTAGACATTAAAAATGCCTCTCCTCATAATCTCTCACTCGTCCAAACGTAATCGTAGATGTTGCATGAACCTGACCGAGCTGAGCTTCAGCTGAGCTGATGTCAGGGCACACAGCCGGTAGGTCATAAGGCATCCAACTACCTTGTATATATCTCGAGTCTTTCTCCTTCTCTCCAGACTCTGTATCTTAAGCCTATTCACACGGTTCTCCCCTTCCATATTTCAACAGTAGATGTTGAAATACTGATTGCTAGAGAAGCTTGTATATTCTAAACTACGGGAGTTTGTGTGATCTTATATACGGCATCAGAGTATGCCTTGTACGCATGCATGCGCACTCAGCTAGCATCTCCAGCTGAGTCTGGAACGACACAGCTGAAGCCTCATAAACCGTACAGTGAAGGCGATCCATCTATGCAACAGTAGAAACCACTGGCAAACTGTAGACACCCTACATCCTATCTCGATACAAGGCATGACGTTCTACATAGGTGTTGAGATAGACTAGGTGGCACAGGGCAGTTGAGAACTTTGAGTGGGTGAACTTTTGAAATCCTCTTTGAAGCTTCCCTCAGGATAACCATTTACTACAAGGAGAGTATCTACCCGGCATTTCGGAAGTGCCAACCCCCAGATAATAATAGGCTATAGCCTAATTTGCATAATAAGAACTTCATGCTGCATTGGTTACCTATCCATCACTCTCCACTCTTCACGTTACTCACCATAGCCGGTGCACTTGTGCATTGCTTCACAGCCTACCTTTCCTAATCACGCGACGTGACAACGTAATAGATTCGTCTAAAAGAAATAAGGTTGGGTGTACTCTGATTCTTACAGTGCCACAGGTTTATTATAATACATTGACCGAGAACCCTATATTTCCAGAAACAAAAACATAAAACCGTTGACTACTACATCGGTGCATCACTCCACTAACATGCCCCTCAAATCTCGAATCTCACAGCTACTCACCTTATGAACCTGAGACTTCAAAGTCATAACCAGGCATCATCAATAAAAAGACAAAATAACACAAGCGCCGCTAAACAGAATCGCAAGCCATACTCCCGAGCCAAACTTCAAATATTTACATACACAAAAAGGTCGCTGGGCAATGAAGCCCGGATAACCGTGAGCTTATGAGGCCTACACATGCACGGACTTACTTTACCAACTGGATGATAATCGAGGCTCGGTAAAGGAGAACGCGTACTACCCAAAAGGAACCTTCCGAGGTGTCAAGGAGATTCTGCTCCTACTTCATCCCTCCATTCCGCTAAATCATCTATCGAACCCGTAGTGTATGGATGGTCTTCCCCGAGCACACGAGTATAAAGAGCTGCTGCTTGTGCCATCAATGCAATAGCATCATCGATACGGCCTTGCGATTTATATGTCCATGCGAGGTTGTTCATGCTGGTCAAGGTATCTGGATGCTCTTGGCCGAGCACTCTCCTTCTCACTTCCATTGCCTGCACCACCAGCACCTCAGCTTCCTTCCACCACCCCAGATAGCTGTATGTCAATGCGAGAATGTGTTGGGATGACAGCGTATCTTTATGGTTGAGACCAAGTATGCCCTTCCGTATATCAACTGACCTCTGCGCCGCGCATTCTGCTTCCGAGTAGCAACCCAAGCGCCAGAAATACCAAGACATATAATAGTATATTGTTGCAATCTCTTCCCTGTCGACATTTACGATCCTAACAAAAGCAGAAGCATGAGGAAGGTAAACCCGCCACACGGGCCAGTTCTCCGAATCTCCAGTTGGGAGGATTTCCACAAGCAGTTTGGCGGTCCGTTTTATTGCAGTTTCCATCTCTCCTTTTACCGATAGGAAGGCCTCAATTGAAAGGTGTACAAGCGAATAAATCTCGTATGCTGTGTGGTCTCCCGAACCCACAGGAGTAATAAGCGAAAAATTGATGAGTTTGCTGAGAGCCTCGCAAAGGGTAACTTCATCAACACTGCCCTCTCGACCACTGCGAGCCAGTAAATCATGTGGTATTCCTGGCGATCGACACATGCCATGAGTTTTAGAAGTTCGCCGGCAAGGGGTGACTGCTCCTGGATCTGTCGAAACGTGATCGAAAATGTCGCCAAAACTGTTTCAGCGTTTCCGGTATCTCGTCGGATATCTTTGTGGGGATTAGATAGAAGAAGCCTCCGTTTAGCCTTGGTGCTATTGAATTGTATTAGGTATGAGGATGGTGAGAATGATGGATTGTGTCTTAAGTATGCTGCAACATGTACAATTGCGAGTGGTAGGCATTGTAGCCCCTCGAGTAACATCGAGACTGATTCGTAGTCCAGACTCGCAGCTTTTGGATAATGTAATTCAAATAGCTCCTTCGCTTCTTCCGGACTCATAGCTTTGGAATGCACCATTCATATCGGTTAGCAAATCTCCAACCTCGCGGTCTCTTGTTGTCACTACGACTGTTCCTTTGGAGCTGTGAGGAACGAATCGAGCTAAACCCGCGGTTACATCGTCGCTCTCGGGGAAGAAATCGAGTTTATTGTCGGTATTGTCCAGCACAAGTATCCAGTCACCGCTTTCCGGGGGCTCGAGTCAGTCCTTGACGAGTGGTCGAATATCTATCTCCGGGCCCCGGTGCCCCGGAAGCCCAAGAAGTTCGGCCAGCTTGCGGTAATCCTGTTCGAATCGCATTGTACTTCCTGCATAGACCAAGAAAATAGAAACTTGTGAGCCTTTAAACTCGTAAACAAAAATCGAGTACATCCTGAGCCTTGCTGTGTTGCGTTAGAATCTCTAGCTAGCGTGAAACCGAATCCCATGACCCGACGTACGTACCCGACTCCACCCAGACCGCATAGTGCCAGACGACGGTACCCGCCCGGCTCAGCTCCTTCAAGCTTGCTCCGTAGATATGCCAATTTCTTAGATCTTGCAACAAAGTTTGTGTTTCTTGAAAAGGGTACCATAGAATGGGTACGCGGTTCTACAACTGGGAGTATCGGTCATATATGATAAGCTGCATATTCTACAATTAATGGGAGGACTCAATTACTAACAAGCATTTTTGTGCTCTGTTTTGTATTTTTCCAGTGCCTTGCCCCAAAGAGTTTTCAAATGTCTCGCGACAGCTTCATAACCCTCATCATTCAAGGACTCGAACTTGCACAAACCAGAGTGGTGGCGTTCAGATCCAGAACCACTTCCCTCGAGTTTCCCAATTTCGCCGATGTTCGATCAACGACTAACTAAAGTGGCTGTGAGATTCCCATGTGACGCCGAACTGATATCGAAGGATTCATACCGTAAGTATGGATTGCGATCGCAGCCAACCTCCTAGCTTAATTTTCATTGGCATGGTTTCAAAGAATGTAACTACCTCGTAGTTTTCTTTCTGCAAATAGAAGGCGTCGGTTATAATCTCATTCAGCACCGAATTTTTTTCCAGGGTCGAAAGTATGGTGTTCTGCTGCTCTCCCGTAGCAGCACTCAGTATATTGGCTACATGTTTTCCCAAGGCCACGCCATTGCCCCTGCAATGTGGCGTGCTGAAGAACACAAGTCCATATGTAGCTTTGCGAAGAGGGTCATAAAGTTCGTCGTTTGCCTTTGCATTTACTAGGGCTGCTCATGCAGTTAGCTCCTACCCGACTAGCCAAAGGATATAGCAAGCCAGAGATTTCGAACCTGTTTAACCAACAGACTGCCTAAACAAACAGGATCGGCCGATTCTTCTCCACCTGAGTCGCATTTAGTAGTAGTTCCAACCATTGTTCGAATCCTTACATCTCCCATTCGTTTTCCCTGTAACCTGTCAAGCAAAGAATCGGCATGATGATGGATGATAGCGTTGGAACCCCGAAAAATACGTTGGCGTTGTATGAGAATAGCAGTATTCGAGCGGAGGGGATAGACTGAGGAAGAAGCTCTTTAGGCCAGAATGTGCCGTTTTCGTGGTTCTAGGTGTGTAGAGTGGTTATCGCGGCCGCCAGGATTAAGCCCATGCACGAAGACGATGCTGCTAGATATAAGCAAGGACGATTCCTCCTATACGTACTCGATATCCGATTTAACGGAGGCTTCTGGGTGGCTCGGATCGGGAGGCGGAGGGTAGAGCTGTCGGAGAGACGCCGCGACCCATCGAGGAAGTGAGCAAAGTCTCTGAAAGAGTAGATCATGATACTATGGGGCTAGGCACCATCTCTGCTATCCAGACAAGTTGCAGAGGGATCTTCGGTGTTGGGTTTCCGAAAGTTCTGAAGAACTGCGCGCATGCGACATAAAGAAGGGTTTGAAACAGATGCGGCTGAGCGAACACGAAATCTCGCATGGTTGGTTGGAGTATGCATGCTGCATATACTTAGTATCACCACACCCTGCGGTTGGTATCGCGACTTCCGACAAGGCTCTAGCTCTCGAGATCTGAGGGAGTATGTAAGTCTCTATGTAGGACCATATTGGAGGAGGTGTAACGTACCCCCACATCCCAGACATACATATATGATATTTCATCGTTGTCCAGCTGGAGAATCCCAAATTCCGGCGGTTTAACTATGCCTAAAGTTTACTTCAAGTAGTCGGCAAGGAGGGCTAGGGTTATTTTGCACCTTTCATCCCTACGCTCTGCGGTTGACTCTAAGCTCCTTTATTTACCTTCATTTCTGGTCTGACTTCGTGGTTCCCAAGAATCCAAACACTCTTGCTGTTGCGATACTTCTTCTCTGGGTTTTTGGGTGCTCATCCCTTTCCCTGCCCTGCTTCTTCCTCCGTTCAGCGACTCCCACCTTAGAGATTGTCCTTCTTTAATTCTACTTATAAATTTGTGTGACCACTATTCTTTCCTCGTTTCCGAGAGAATAAGCTTTTACAATGTTAAGAACAAATTTAAAAGGTAAGCTTCACGCATATGAATTAAGTTTGACGTCTTCGCCTGAGCTTTGATCATATTGTCTTCACAAGCACTGGCTTACATTTAGGTACATTAGCCCCTAAACTAATACATGAATTTCTTAAGCTTCTCTTTTTGAAGAATTAGAAAACCTCATTTGATATGTCGGGTGGCTATTTGCAGTATAGTAGAAGCTTCGAAGCTTATGACAACATTTCTACTGCGAGAGCTTAGAGAATCGAGGCTGACCATTCGTCCCATATTGGCTTTATCCAATCGCCATAAAATCTACAGAACGGCTGATACCTCTTAGTAATTAACTGAACGCCCCAGTGCGCGCAGATGTCATTCAACCTCCCGAAACTGTTGTCATGTCCCCATACACCCAACCTCTCTAAATTCGGAAACATATCCTTCCTTTCCACCACTGTATACAGCTGCGCCTCGAGAACCTCCATTGGCAACTTGACAATGTCTGTGAACCCGGAATTATCGCACGCTGAGCCAATATATAGCTCTTTTAGGCTTGGAGGCAGAGCATCCACCAGGTGCAGGCCAGTCGTAGCGTCTTCAGGCTGGAATCCTTGCAGTATCCACGTCGGCACGCACAATGTTTCCAACGCTATAAACTCTTTCAGGGAACCCATATAATCATATTGCGGCACTTCACCATCTTCCTCAACTTCCCACTCCGCGCCATCCTCCTGCAATCGCATAAGCTCATCATAATCCCCCCAGTCCTCGGGAGATCCCATCAGGACCAAAGTCTCTAGTGACTCCTTCTGATGCAGAAGTGCTGTCTTTAAATTCGCTTTATGCAGTGTCCCCCGGCCCCCAAGCGGACCGTCGCCGTGGTGAACAAACACCTTCAGCTCTCGAGGAAGTCGAAGAATCTCGTCGAAATTTTCGCAGCGGATGGTGCATCGTTCGAAGAGCAGCTTCGTGACTGAAGAAGACTTGTACAGTGCGTCTCGGGGAATTCCATCGGGGAAGGATATGCGGCGATGGTACTGGTCGTCGCAGTTGCGGGCATTTTCATCAATGATGTCGGTACAGCTTTCCGCATGTACAAGGTCCAATGCGGGAAGAAAAAACCACGGCATCACTGGCTGTATTTGCACCGCTCTGTGGCCTTCATCGAAGCTACTGCCCTCATAGTGTTCGCGAATTGCGCAAAGTCCCAGGATCTGCTTGGTGCCACCATCGCAGTGGATGGCCAACTCAACCATGCGCTGCTCGATTTTCGACGGAGAGAGGTATAGACTCCTCAGCTTTTTCGTGAAGTAGAGTATCAAAAGTACCCATAGCGCGATATACTCGGCGGTTTCATGGGAGGTCAACAGACACTCACTGCGCCGCCACCTCCACTGCGCCATCTTGCGGAGGAGAAAATGGTCCTTTCCCCACCTCAGGCTCTCGGCAGCCGCTCGGAACGTATTTTGGTCCGATGCAAAATCAGCGCTGGAACGGACAAGCACTTTGTTCTGGAAATCGGGGTCATCCTTCGGGAACCAATTGAAACTGAGGTTTAATTCCTCGACGTATGTGCCCTTCCAGGGTTCCGCAGCAAGCGTTTGGGCGAGATGACTAAGGCGTTGGATGGCCCGCACATTATTGGCTTTATAGTGGGGTGGACTGCATTTGATGGTTTTGAAAATTGTCGGTGTACAAAGTGCACGAAAGCGGCGGCTGACGAAGGAGAGCGTGACGGCTGTATCGAGGTGAGAGAGAACTGCGAGGATGAGCTCTGCTGGAAAGTTTGCGAAGGTTGTTGTGGTCATTGTTGCGGTGTTGAAGTGGGAGAGGGTTGCGAGTGAGGTCTAATATGCGGATTTGCTGGCAAGTTATATATACCCGAAGTTAAAGACCACTGAGACAACAAGAAAGTAGGGTCTCGGAATTTGATGGCTATTAAGTAGATAGAGTACTCGTGTGGGGATTCTATATCGAAGTAGTTTATTGGGCTTTAAGACATCCCCGTTGCATGATCTACGCCGCGGCGCGTCTCTGGATGGGTTTCAGCCACGTGCACGCTCCGTTTCGGCGCTGAACCCATGATGTGTATAGAGCCGGTAGATAGTATATTTTGATAGCGGAAGCAAAAGGGCGAATCCGATACTTGAAAAAGTTGTCACGCAGTTTAGCCGGGCGATGGTGTGCCTCTGTGAATGAGTGGTACGGCAGAGTAAGTACGCACTGGCGAAAGTAGCTGTGCATTTATGTATGTGCAGACCATGACGTCAACTAGAGTGCACTCTTTCTTTGTGCCAACCATCTGCTGACTTTATCAGCAGTTTTGAGGAGCATGCGACAAAGAAATTCTGGGAACGAGAACACCTTTCTTTATTTAGCTCTGATTTTGTCTAAATTATATGAAAGGCTTGCCTCGTCTCCGGACTCGCGTTGCTTTACTCGCAAGTTTTCTCAAGCCCTTTAGCTGTGGATAAACGAGGCAGGAATGACAACCATTTGAGTCTGGGTACGAGAGTCAAACACGTTCTTCACCTCGACCTAGGTCATCTCGACGCTAGGGTAGGTATTCAAACAAGTACCCGATTTTAACACTAACTTGCGTTTCTAGATCTTCATGAAGTTCGGCATAGGAAATCACGCATAACTGCCAAACCAAAACGAACTCAAACACGTACGTACACTACGAAAATGACACAAATAGAAACAAATCGATACCATTAGCTTTAAAATTTGCCCAATAATCAAAACAACAAACTCATGTCTCATTCCAATCCATATGCCGACCGAGACAAAACGAGAAACCCAACCCAGAAAGTGATGTCGCTAGAATGTGCCTTCATCTACCGAAGCATACTTTCGGCCGCTAAACAACAACCCTTCGCGATCCTGAGAACCGCACAATGACATACACTAAGACGACCCCCAAATCCGCAGAGCCACAACGATCGAAGAAAAACACAATTCTACTTCTAGCCCACTCTACCTTAAGCGTTCACTGTGATGTCCGTTGCCCCGTACTTGAGCAATAAACTAACGATATCACGGTGACCCTTTTGGTAAGCGCACGCAAGGGCCGTTCCAGATGGACCCACCTTGTTAACCTCTGCACCGGCTTGGAGTAGAAGCTCTGCGATACTTTTGAAACCACCAGCAGATGCAATATGCAGTGGAGTCCCTTGGGCTCCGACCATATTGGCGTTGGCACCCCCGAGAAGCAGTAGTCTCACGACTGCATCGAAGTTGTTTCTGCAGGCATTGTGTAGGGGGGTTTTGAGGTCTTCGTCGGATGCATTTGCATTCGCACCGAACAACAATAGCGACCATACTATCGATTCATGACCATTGAGAGATGCAATATGAAGGGCAGTCACGTCAGCAGAATTTTTCGCGTTGACATCCGCCTGTTGTCCTAGTAGTAGCTTTACAATGCCTTCGTGGCCTAGCTCGCAAGCTCTTTCAAGGGGAGTTTCGCAATTGTGACGGAGATCGACATCAGCGCCAGCCTCGACTAATAACTTTGCTACGACCTCAAGATTTCTCTTGCAGGCTATATAGAGAGCGGACCCCATGGGTCCAGTTGCATTAACATTGGTGTCGTACTTCAGTAACAGCCTTACAATGCCCTCGTGACCAGATTTGCAAGCCAGTTGAAGGGATGTCGCATGATCGTGGCGGCCTATCGCATTAACATCAGCCCCGTGATCCAGTAATAGCTTTACCAGGTCTTGTCTGCCGGCTTCGCTAGCATTCATAAGGGCAGTTCTCCCATATATTCCTGGGCTGGCGTTGACGTCTGCACCACGCTGGAGCAACACCCGTGCAACACTGATGTAACCATAATCGCAAGAGATGTGAAGCGCTGTCCCATAATGTCCAACAGTATCAATTTTGGCGTTTCTATCTAGTAACAGCCGTACAATCGCCTCATGACCAAGTTTAGAAGCATGATGAAGGGGAGTCCTGTACTGCGAGCAATGATCAGATGCATTAGCGTCAGCACCATCATCCAACAGCATTCTCGTGAGCGCATAGTGTCCCCCACTGACGGCACCCTTAAGTGCCTCAGTCGTATCATCAATCTTCTGCTCGGTCACGTGCAGTAGCATCTTGACAATCTCGAAATGACCATTTCTGGCAGCCATGAAGATTGCCGATTCTCCAAAGTTTGTTCCAGCATTCGTATCCGCTCCAGAATCGTACAGAATCTCAACACACTTCAACGAACCGCTAGAACAAGCGCGCATAGCTGCAGTCCAAGCCGCATCATCGGCATAATTTGGATCGGCTTGGCGTTTGAGGATAATCTCTAAAACTTCTGGAAGCCCCGCCTTCGCGGCAAAGTGCAGAGCTGTCCTACTGAAAAAATCCCAGTCGTCGACATCTACCTCATCCCCATCAAGTACAGCAGAAACCAGTTTGGCGATTCCCGTCGCAGCTGCACGGTGAAGCGGGGCTGCTGGTCTGGAGGAATGTCCCCGCCCGTGGAGGTGCTCTCGAAGCGCCAGTTGCTGTCTTTTATACAAGGCGATAAGATCCTTCACTGTATCGTCTAAGAGAGAAGTTAGGAAATCCCCCGAAGAACGTGAAATATGGTCCACTGCTTTCTCATATACTTGTATTGCAGCCTCAAACTCATCGGTCGTTGTGTAGGCAGAGGCTAGCCGTGTCATTGATGAGGTAAACCTTTTATGCAGCATTCGCTCATGAAACTCCTCATCGTTATCTTCCTCTTCATAGGTGAACAAATGACTAACGCGGCACTGGAGAATAACTTCATATCCTTGAACCATATTGCTGTACAACTTTTGTAGCTCTAGAGGGAAGTCGTTTGCGACTAGCTTCGATGACAACTTCTCGGCAAAGTCTAATTCCGATGTGTACCGATCGAATAGCCAATCAAACTCCATATCACAATCAATATACTTTAGTATATCGTCTCCAGGAGTGACACACACGGCTTTGAATAGTCCGTATGACCTCCCAAGACGACGCGAGCTGGGGCGAGGTCAGCTTGTTACTTTGTCGTAGGGCGCCTGCTCGGTCTAGAATCACTATTACCATTCAAGAAGCGCTTTCCGTAATGCAGATAGCTCAGTATGCCTTCCAGTAGCTAGGCCTTTTTCGGCAGCACGTAACACAGGCAGTGCAGTGAGAGCCAGCTGTTCAATCGCCAGACCTTCGAATGCTGATCCGGTGGTCGTATTGTCGTTATTGTGCGGTGTTGGGGCTAGAGGAATGTGCAGCTCTTTTGGGCGAGCCCGTTTTGGCAGCTGAGGCTCTGAACAATCCAAATTATGTCTCTTGCACTCGTTGCACTTTTCCGGCCACTGCCGGTCTTCAGGTAAACACTGCTATACTGTTAAATTCGCCCACAAAGTTTAGCAGCGCCACGTACCTTTTGCTTCCGGGTTCGGCATTGTTGGCATCGGAAACGTGCAGCCTTTCTTTTGCGTGTCATCGACGGAGCATCTTCTGTGCATTGATATTTATTTTTTATGCACCAATCGCAGGTAGACGGTTCACTGGATCGCTTGCACTGTATCCCAGCATCAGTTTCGTGCTCCATATCAAACAGGTGGCCTACGAACCCCTTTCCTGTCGTGCTTACAATTCCAACACTTCCAAGTCGCATCTACGGCGGTGTGATTCATCTAGTTGTTAAGTTCCGGCTTAGAAGTTGGTGGTGGAAAGATTAGTACCAATGGGGTGGGGTCCCTAGTTGCCAATGAGACGAGAAGATGTTGAAATATGGTTGTACGTTCGACCAGGTAAGCGAAAAAAATACTTGAGCACAATGCTGTTATGCTGGAAGGGGGGAGAGCTTAACTTTTAAATATCCCTCACGTATACTTATGTTCGTAGCTCCGTTGTCGCAAGTCGTCTGCAACTCGCCTTAACGCCCACCTACATATGTATACAGCCTTAGATGGCATCTTGGGCGACTCTTATCGCTCAATATCAGCTACACTTTTTGACCCGCACCAGTAAATTTGAAGCAATGTCATTCGTTGCAGATGAATCAAAGCGAGTGCTCACATTCATCACGTTCGGGAGGCCAAAATGACATGAATTCAGGCAGTATGAGACATTTTCCATACACGACACTTTGAGCTTATGCAAATCTATGTGGTGATCGCACACTTTGAATTACTTTATGTTATATTAGGTATATGAATGAATAGGGTAGTATTTTTAATTGTATTAAATTACTTGTGTCTTTTTGTATTGAATTATAATCAATTATTCGTAGACCACCAACTGAGCCCGATAATAATTGCGCGCAGCACACGTTCGCACTATTCGATAAAATGCAAAGGCAAGGGGATTCTAGGCGAAGCCGACTCGATTTCCTGTGGATATCAACTGAGCTCGTCTTATCGGTAGCTATCACCTGGAGTACGTCTACACTCGGCTGGGGCGGCCGCGGAGTCTTGTGGTTTACCACGGAAATAATATCCGTAGGTCACGTCACTCATGTCGTAAGGTCAACACGCATGCAAGCCTATCTAATTGGCCATGATAGCTGATCATCACCCCGAGTTGAATTGCAACAAATCCGCCCTAGCCGAACGTGTAGGGAGCTTTCTGGATGACCAATCCGAACAACAAGGTTGAGCCGATCTCTGGAGCCTTGTTAATGCAGCCATACGCGGGACCACATTACAGAAAATCACAATCCTCTGTCAACCATTTATTTGGCTGGATGCAGTAGCTTGCAACTGACAAATGAAAAACCACACCAAAAAAAGGTTCTCCCATGGTAAAGTAATTATGTCCTTAAGTAAGTACTTTATAAGGAGTAACTTAATTATTTAGGTCTTATGAGACCAGATCCCCGACCCAGTTTTTCAAGTGGAATCTGTAGTCCGATTCCAATCGATTTTTGATGTTTGTATATTCGGTCCAGGACTGCTCATGCTGGTGTGATCGTAATCACAGTGTCAGCCAGAGAAAGGAGCATTTAGACGAGTAAGTTGGCTCTGTGAATCCCCTCAAGCATGCTCTGAATAGTAGCACTAAGTATAGACTGCAATCTGTACCCTCGCTTACCTCCAGTACCACCACCACTACCCACCACTCGCTACTACAATCTCTAGAGGTATTAAGTAAGTGCTTACTTAAGTATGTTGGTACTATCACAGATACTTAGGTTAGATTTGTTGCTTAGCAGACTTTTTTTTGGTGTACTGTACCTGTCACGGAGATAATGATGCCCCTCACATATCTGTTAGGACTCCTTCAGAACTAGGAAATTATAAGCTTTCGCACATGGCAGTATACCGAAGCGGCCCAAATATTATCTAGATAACCTAAGTTCACACTACAACTAGTGGCTGGTTAGCAGATCGGTTTTAAGTAAGTAGAGAACGGAAACGAAGTTCTCACGCACCGCCACTCTCCCCCTCCATCGGTGAAGGAGAACGGAGCTCTTTTTCCCTTAATGCTACCCCTTTCTCCCCTCCTCCTCCTTCTCCCTTACTGTCACACCGCCGCATGCCACCGTCCGCAGTACCATCGAGTTGCTCCTCATCGTTTATCACACTCAATACTTTCCTGATTTCTTAGTGCTAGTAGACCATTTGAACCTGGTTTGAGGACAGTTTGTGTACGTGGTTTTTCGCTATTATTACAGCAATCAAACGCGCTCTAGATTGATCCGGTGAAACGATTCTACCTCTCATCTACTACCTATTAAATCTACCAAGATAGTTTCCCTCCTCTGACTTTCTACTTACCCAGTTCGCTGGATCTCCCTAGGTGATGTTATTTGCGGCAATTCGCTATAAGTTACTGCTGGCCGTGTTGTGTTGCAAGATGGAAGTGCAACGGAACGAAACCTTGTCGCGACCACTCGTGCTTTGTTAACCCTAACCTCTTCAAAACCCGTCATCTTATCTTTTGCATTGCATTGCAGCATTTCCGCCTTTAGTAAATTTGGACCTTCAGGATTCTCCATTTAAAGCCGGACGCTGAATTTGTTGTGGTTGTTGAGAATCCGCTACCGACTGGAAGTTTGTGAGCACGTAACGAGCACCTACCGAGCAGCATGCGAGTGCCTACCGAGCAGCTCTCGAGTATGTACCGTTACAACAACCCACAGTTCATCTCATATGGAAATCCTTCATTCGCTCAACACGATATGCAGTATGTGCTGGGTGCAAATATGCGAGCTCTCGCTCACTTTTCACTCTTCTACTGCCCACTGATTTTCCACTCTTCACTCACTCCTGTGTTTAAACCTGAATCGTCACAAAAATAAATATATTCCTATTAATGAACACTGTTCAACCTCCCGTCTATTTCCCCTCTATTATACGAGTACATACGCGACGCCGACTGCAATCACGATCTGACCTCCGCAAAGCCTCTTGATTCCTAACCGAGCCTTGCGTGTGCGCAAACGTTTGTTTACACAAGCCTTAAACGATATGATCAGCACCCGCGACCACAGAAGCGATACTTTGTCAACTGTCCGCAGCCCTACGCCTCCTAAACATTTCGCAGTCCCTGCCGATATTCTGCTGTTGGAGTTTCTCTATGGACAATGCCGGCCTTGGCAACCCTACAACTCCCCCGACGAGGATGAACGGTTGGATATTCTGAACCAAATCTTTAACCACGTTGACGACACTGTGATCAAAGTCGACGGCCTGTACCAACCTTCCTTCAAATCATCAGGAATTCCCACCAGCCGAATTGTCGACATCACTTTGCCTCCTGGCGCCCTTGAAGCACTTCGAGCTGGGATTCACATCTGTGGTCCTACACGTATTTCACATCTCCGGAATATTACAGCTGCAGGTGATCAAAGAGGTGGTTCCTCTAGCCGTGGTAATCAGAGTGTCATCCCACTACAGCAGGCCCGAAATAACGACAGAGGCTCCTCCAAAAACAGAAAAGGAAAGCAAAATCAGAAAGATGGACCAGGAGAAGATCGTGCAGACTCCTCCGAACAAACCAATTCGGGCGATTCTGTTTCCATCAGCAAGCCGAATACTGTGCAGTGTCCCATATGCACTTACGACCCTTCGCCCGGACCCGGTGAAAATAATATATACTCCAGCACATGGTTCAATGTGGGGTAATGTACCTTCTTATCTCCCAATCAATTCAAAATTGACTCTTCTGGGTGTAGGAGGCACATTGAAGCTAAGCATCTCAAGGAATACCCAGGACAACTGTCCCTTGTGGCGCTCGGAAAGCTTCGTCGGGATGTCAAAGAGGTCTGCTCTACGACCAAGAAGATTGACGAGTTGGAAGACCTTCTTTTACATCCGCTTGACTTACATAGAAGGAGACGGAAAATCTATGACTCGAAGGATCGTATAGACCGTAAGATCAAATCAATACCACTCAATGGGCATCCCAATAACATTTTACACATGCGTAGATCTACCTAAAGACGGAAATCTTGGCTTCGGCGCCGCCGCATACCTGATTGGAAAACAATTGGACTCCGAATTCTGTGCTCGAGGAAGCGATAAGGCTCGGGTTATCTGCTCATTCATCGCTGGACTCTCGAAGGATGCACGACAGCGTATTGGCAATGCCATTTTTGCTACGGAAGATGTGGAGAACCTCGAAGCCACCGGAATTGCTACTACCGGGAAACGGAAGAGAGACAGTACCGACCCAAAATCATCTGACGGTATGCTATGGGAACTCTTCCGCGGATTCTATGCTAACTTTCATTCCAGCGAAGCCTTCGAAGCGGCACAACCCCAACCAGATAAATCACCTACCAGTTAGCATTGGATCGAGTAATACAGCTCCAAGGATTGAGTATCAGACGATTGCTACTATTAGCTCAGATACTCATTGTTCCCACCCCGAAGCAGCTCCAGCATCTCAGGCCGGCGATAAACAAGGCAATACGTTGAGTCAATATAGCTCCACTCAAATACACCCATACTGGAATCAAAATGGAGATCAGCTACAGTACACTAATGAAGATAACGAGGTTTTGGAACACACCTTTAGACATGTTTCGAGGGGTGGCATACCCGAGGAAGAGATTTTGGAGAGTTTTAGCAGTCTGTTTGGTGATGAAGACGTTCAGGGAGATATATATGGCGGGACAGATGGTACATCGTCACCTTCCGCGGAAGTAGCTGCCGGTCAGATGGTGGCAAATCTCCTAACCCCAAGACTGACGGTATCATAGACAACCCTGCGAATCGGCCGTCGGAAGTTCTTGAGGAAGAAGAGGAAGTTTTGGCCGAAGGAGTCGAGTAGGATGGGGGGCTGCGGGAAAGCTACTACCAATGATAAGGCCGGTGATGCGTTTATGGTTTTCGGTACTTGAGTTGCTTAAACTTTTTTTCCTTCTGACTATCTCTATGGATTTATGTTGTGGTGGCCTGTCATCTGTATGCCATCTATCCGAATTTCTTTCATTTCTTCCCCTCTTTCACTGCGGTTGCTTCTGCTGCTCTAGGCTCTAGAACTCATTGTCCCCATTCTATCTTTACTACAACCTTAACCTTGGCATTGGACGGTAAAAACTATTTACTAGAACGCCTGCTTTGCTTGCAGATACCCTTCTCTCTTATATCCCCTTCTACTCTCAAGATTCGTTTCCACTGGTTTACACCATCTATTTCTCCTTGCTCTGTACTCTTCCTTGCCTTTGATTCGCTGTAGCTGTCATGAATATAATGAGATATGTGTCACGGACTCACGCAATAGTACAATTCATTTCTCTGCTGTCAAACTTCGTTAAGTACATGCCTGCAGATACTTACTCGGGTTCGGCGCACCTCGGGTTGTTAGATCACTAGTCATCACTCGATCCATCAATTACGGGTATTGTTACAGGTATACTTGTGCCGGAGATATGTTACAGATCTGATACACGGTGACTGCTGCAGGGGCTGATGTCTCGTCCATATATCTTGAGTCTTTTTCCTTCTCTCTTCTCTGTATCATTATTCATATAAGGACACGACATGTGTCTTTTTCGATTCTGATTGGTCGTAATTCTGTGGCTGAGTGGCTGATTGTGGCAAGTACCTACCACTTAAACTCAGATCCCAAATGACCTTCCCTTTTAATCCCAATGAGTGTTTG
>Ga0307512_10001995_pt1 | contig 27123 bp, 31 predicted proteins | sample 14_EM_MG_FD_200267 | JGI IMG/M metagenome (GOLD analysis project Ga0307512, IMG submission 200267) | Populus trichocarpa ectomycorrhiza microbial communities from riparian zone in the Pacific Northwest, United States - 14_EM | ecosystem: Host-associated > Plants > Roots > Unclassified | place... | reverse complement strand
CTTTCTCGTCCACAACTCTACCATCATCGCAAGAACACAAAGTTAAGTCATCCCTCTCTATCTCTCCATGCCATCATCATGAGTTAACACTGAGTGCAGCATACACCGAGTACAGCATACACCGAGTGCTGCATACACCAAGTACTGCATCATCCCAAAATCGACTGTGTCCCGCCGCCAGCCAGCTCTCATCTCTCGGCAGACCTTATTGTACTCAACTCTTTACATTCCCACGATTACGAGCATACACCTAAGATTGTCTGTGGTCCCTTCATTCTCATGATTTCGATTTGACCCCTGAATGTAGCTTCAGCTTCCGGCGTGCCTCCCTACACGATCGACCGCCATCAGGCAGCTCTCCATGAGAGCTCAAAGCTAAAGTCACCTAGTCACATTCTCTCGGTTGCGAGTGAACTAACCGATGAATAGAGTCTCAGCACCCGGCACGCCGTCCATCGACCGCCTCTAAGTAATCGTCCAATCTCGCTCGATTACAGCCTCCAAGTGCATCTCCAAACTCGCAAGATCACGGACTCCAAGTGCATCTCCAAACTCGCTCTATCACGGCCTCCAAGTACATCGTTAATGAGCGATGGCGGGTGTACAGAGAGACAGGGGTACCAGAGGTGGACGTTCACTCGATCGTCATCTTCAGGCGCACGTCGAATTGCTGACAATCACCGTGTGCTGTGCCAGTCCAGATATACCGTTTGTAGATAGGTATCTATATAGATACATAGATACATAGATGAGAATACAAACTGAATGCATAAGTTTTGAAAATCGTTGAGCGATAAGTAGTAGCTATGATTTAACATCGCCAGGCGTTGTGTAAATGGCTTCAGCATAACTGCAGCCCCTGCGAAGAGTGTAACACACGTGTCCTTCTGATGGTGCGTAAACGTCACCACAAAGTAAAGGAGGTACGTATGCAACGCGATCTGTCGCCTGGGCGACTGGTAGCGTGTAATTCTCCGTCACAGGGTATGAGGTTCCGCCAGAGCTGTCAGAGCCGTCCGGAACACCCGGGTGTTTCTGACGGAAACTGGAGTTGTTGCTGATGGTGCTCCCAGAATTGTTGTCGGGGAACCCAGACTTGTCGCAGGCGCGCCCAGGTGCACCGAAAGTTCTCACCGGCGCTCCGAGGTGTTCCCAAACTTATTACAATCACTCCCATGGTACTCCTGTACCAGTCATCAGAGCTCTCAGTTACTCCGAAGGCCGGCCGGAATACTCTTGTAGGGTCTGATACTCTCCTCAAATTGCCGCATCTAAGTTTCCACTCCGCATCCTCTCAGACACTCCCGGAGACTCCCAGCGTCTAAAATACATCTTGCTGATGGCACCCTTCTCCAGCCAAATCCGCATGGTTTCTGCTGCCCAATGGCCAGTGTTAGCAATGGTTCCGGACTGTTGCTTTGGGTCCGGGTACGGGTCCAAACCGAACTGTTGCCAAATGTGGTGGTCCGGGTTGTGGATAACCCAATCTGTCAACTCGGGTGTTAGGGGTTCTCCCTCAATACCGGTATTGGTACATGCATAGGGTTGGAGGACTTTGTATCTGTATTGTTAGATATACATAACACCTAGTCTAGACAAATGCAAGTGGCCAGCCCCGTACTCTTTAGCGGGATTTTCTCAGAGCCTTGTGTCAATTTGATAGCAAGCAAGCCTTTCTTGCTAGCGGATTCATTGAAAGTTCTTATTCAGAACATCTGATTTGATGATGTAATAACCTTGGCCAGTCACAAGTAATCAAGACTTGGAGATGGCAGTTATTTCTTACCACATTCACTAAATTAAGCTAAGTGGGACTAGACACGTCGACCACACTAGTTGCGACCTACGTGTCAGGCAGACGATAGACACAATGCGATGCAGCGGGATCTCAAGCTGATCCCTAGTGGAGCCGAACAACTTGGGCACTCCCCAGTCAGTGGGAACAGTCTCGACCGTAGCATGGTGTGTCTGATTAGTTAACATTGAAGCCTTTGAGGGGATAATCACAATGTGCTACATTAATTGAATGTTGACAGTGCAATGGTGGGTCACCACCTCAGCCTCTGAAGCAGATATGCCGAAGAGCCTGAATGGTGAGGCTGTGTCTTAATATATTAAGTAATCTGGCTTAAAACCCACGAAATAACCACATCATGCGAGGAGAGGTCTTGACTATCCAAATATACGAGTTGGGAGTTATCCAAGATGAAGTCACTGTTTGATTTTATCTCAATCCGGATGATGGCCCGAGAGGGAGCATAGTTCTTCAAACCCAATCATCCAAGAACACGATAACCTTTGGGAGGGGTGGTCGTTATCAAGAGCATCAGCACAATGTAAAATCATTCGGAAGTCATAACTGAACGACTCAGCTATTCTGAACAGCCACACCGATCCTTCCAGAAGCTCCCAGAAGCTCCCGAACAGGCTCAATGCAATACGATGTGCCTCTCAGGTGCCCTGAGATGTACTTTCAAGTGCACCTCAACGCGCCTGAAGTTGCGGAACAGAATACCAGAATATTCTACACTGTCTGAAGTCATCTTCAGAATGATATAAAATCATGCCATTAAGTTGGGAAAATTTCGGAGCTGCTGGGACTACGACACTCATGGCCAAGACCATTCCGGTGCACCTGGAGCCAGACTCTCTTGGAGAGATGATATATGCTGTCTATATCAAATAGTACAATTCGATAAACTATCTCACAGCTACACATCTGAATCAGGCATTCAAATCTAATTAATATGATACAGTCCAGTTGGTATCTGAATCAACATGATTATTTACACGCCATACACTATCGATGCGGCCCAATGCAGCAGTCGCCTGCACCAAATGTGGCGATCCAACAATTGCTCCAATGGGTACAATACGCACCTTATTCGTCTGTTTGACGATTCGCATGAACCCGTCGACACAATCAGCCTGACTATGAAGATCTTTGAACATTGTTGGAATCACCACAGCATATTCTTGAGCTTGAGGACGTAATACCCATTGTTGGGTATTTTGGCACGTCTCAGAAAACGTCGATATTGATTTGCTGGCTGGCAGGCGCACCTGAAATTAGAGGATCTGATTTGGTGGAGTCCAGCTGAAGTATAATACAGACAGAGAAGGAATTTGTCCTTGGAAGGTGTTATCGAGGTCATTCTCCTCACTTTGCATATACTGGACCCAGATGTTATGAGCTTCAGGCATGATCCAATGGGTGGCATTGGTATATTCTACCTTGCAATCAAGTCCCAGACGCTCAACAGAAGTAGGGTTGTGAAATGGTTGATGGTAGTGCAACAGCCCATTCTGGAGTATAATAAATATACTGTCAATGAGTACATTCTGATCATATCCGAGCACAAGTCCACAAACTTTAGGTCCCCAGTACTCTTCAATTTGAATGTGGAATAGCTGTCCAAAGTTGGTAATGCTGAAATCTTCTGATGCATCTCTGAGTGAAGTTAATTTGATACTTCTACACACTCCACGGACATGCGTTTCTCTCAAATGATATACCTGTTGTTATACAGGGTGGATAAACAGCTCCTCCTGATTTGTTTGGAGAAGTGACAGATGGGCTCTGAGTATATCGATGTTTATCAGTAGCGGAAAGTAGCTTAAATACTTTTGCAGAGTCAACATCCTACCGGCCATCGAGTGCAAGATATGACAGTGTCCCCTCAATATACTCAAGACCGGTACACCGGTCATTATGTTTAAGTGTCTGTTGCATGTAATTGACTTTGTTGCTAGATCGATATGCCTTGTCCACATTGGCGATATGTTGCCATTCAGAAATATCAGTGGTGAAATTGTCCCCAGAACCCATTCGCTGAATTGACTCTGATATATGGCTCACAAGATGCATCTTTGGATATCCAAATGAATTTTGCACTGTTTAATGGTTTTCTGGAGCGCATGGATGCCGATTGGCTGCAACCAAGCTTCAAACTCGATTATGTGAATGGAGAATTCCTTCTTGAACCGCTTCTGTTCATTCTAGGTGATGCTATAAATCTCTCTCGCCAGCTGGATAGTGACGCGCTCGGTATCAGCCAAGCTCCAGGTCGTGGCTTCTGTCACAGCATTGGATAGGCAGTTGTGAAATTGCAGTCACTTGTCGGCGGTCATGTTTGCCGCCCTGTAGACCTGGTCTTCGGCTGTAGTTTTCATTAGTGCAAGTTGTTTGGTGAATATGCTCCTGGGACTGGTTGTCTTGGTCCTGACTTCCTGCAATAGTTGTCGCTCATGATGTTGGAATAATTTATTGAAAAGCTTGCGTTTAGCAGGTGTCACCTGATGGATTTCGCGCTCCAATTGCACGATTGCCCTCTGCTGATCGGCATCTGACCATATGGTTGCCGCTTGTCGGGCTCTATTCAGGCACACCTGAAATTGCCTTTGTTTTAATGTAGTAACCTTTTCAGCCCCGTACAGCTGAACCTCCATTGCAGCAAGGATATTATGAATCTTTTGTTCTCGTAAATGATGGGATTCTCTTGCCAATAGTTCATCCACTTTGGCCTTCGCAGACATCGATATTTTCTGATCTAGAAAGGCACCCTTCTACTTGTGAAATCGCTTGAGTGCATCGTCTAGTGCTGCGAGGGATAGATCAGAGTGATTTTGTTGGCTGACCAGTAGAGAGAATTCACATAATGCCCGCACTGCTCCCATCACCATTTCATCAGAGGTTGTTTCCAATGCTGTTTTCCCATCATCCTTTGAGCAGACAAGAATTGGAGCGCAATTCAGAGCCAGTGTTCTGATCATTCCACGGATCTCTTTACCTTGCCAGGTGCCGCTTTTTGAAGCATTAAATCGTTTAGAGAAGTGCTGGAGGCCAGGATATTGTGGCACCGATGTGAATTGATTGTCAAATTGATCATTGCCCTATCTCGCTTGTAGGTATTTGAACAGCCAATGCAATTAGTCTTTAAATGAATGAAGGAGCAGCTGATGGAATTCATCAGGCTGCCAAAGCCGATAGACGTTGCAGAGAAGGAATTGCCAGAACTGGTTGCAGATTGGGTGGACACCTAGAGTGTGCAGAGGATCAGTATTGTTGTCCTTCAGCAGCACCGAGTAAATATGCTGGTCACTTGAGTTATCGAGTGGTCAACAGGTGGAATGCCCCATCGGCGCACCTTGAGGAATTTTGCACATCGGAGATGAGCCATATGAGACTTGAGCAACCATGACTTGTGCCAGATGATCTCCTACCCAGGCAGCCAACAGCGAGTAACATTGTCGCTGGAATCCATCAGAACAATGCCATTTCAAGCCGAGGACAGCGATGTCAAGATGCCTAAGTTGAGACAGCACAGTTCCAACCGTGGAATGCCATGCTTCATCTATGTTTTTGGCACCTTCCAGGGCACATGGGATCAGGCCGACTAGAATCCAGGCATGCTTTTTAGGTGTACGGCAGATAGCTTTTCGAATATCACCTATCATGGGATACAGTGGCCAGCCAAGCTGATCGCGCCAAAAATTTGTGAAGTGAGTCTTGTCGGATGCACAAACAACTGGCACAATCGTCGCTCCGGCATGAAGTTGATCTTGTGTATCCCATCACCAATCAGCTGTGTTCATCTCGCAGTAGATTTGATGACCCTCAAAGTCTGCGAGGCGCAATGGTTCGAAATTGAGGTGTGTCTGAAAAGGAAGATGTGCTAGGAGTAATTGGATACATTTGAAAATATCCCTGTAGTATAAGGTTCCAAAGATATGTGAGTCATCGTCAATCCAACAATCATCACCGAGCCCGAAATCGAGTCCAGAGAGGAGTTTTTGCATGGCATCTGCAGATTGGAAGGATTTGATTTTGAAGTTGTCCAGTCCATGCTTGAGATGTTGATCGGTCCAGGTTATCATTTGATGGCTAAATGATTGAGTCTGCAGAAAGTCGTGTGCGGACCGAAATGGATGCCATTGATTACATTGTTCTGAGTACTTTTGATGCTTGTTGTACAATCCAGTTGCTTTGCCATATGCTTTCCCCCCCGCATTTTCCACTCCAACTACCTTCCTATGAGCCTTTGTCTTTGTTTGATCAGGGGTACAGGTGAGATCGGGCTGCTGAAGGTCTATTGGCTCTTTGTTGGGAGTATCTTCAGGTGGTTGTGCACCTGGTATGTTGTCTATGAGTAGATCATTAATTCACAGCTCGTTGATGGCCATTCAGGTGCACCTACTGTAGTCAAACCATAATGGCTCAGGGCAAGTGAAGCCTGCAGGTGGTAGAATCCCATTGGGTAATAGCCCTTCATTCATTGATATTGAGTGATATTGTTGATGGTGAGCTTCCAGTCAGTTCTCGTTGCATAATATCTTTTTCCGGATAAAGCATTTAACATGTTTCCGGCAAGCGTTCATCATATTTGAGAAATGCTCAGTGTTCTGACGAATCTCGATGATGCTTTAGGGGGTATGGTTTGTTGTTGGATTGAGCCCGAAGGATATATGTTTGAAAGCGAGCTAACTCTAACTCAGGTTAGCGTATCACTTTCTAAGCCACATCACACCCCACAAAATATAGAGGAGGGGTAAAACAAAGTCACTGTACGATCAGTTTTCTTCACAAACTAGGATAAAAAATTTCAAATCCCTCTCTATAATGCTGCACAGTATCTACTGAAAATCGTCAGCAGAGAAAGTTTCATTTGTCATCACTGCGATTAACTTATAATACCGTTCATCATGTGCTACTACACCAATCGGCCTTATCATATACTATGTCATTGCACCATTTTGCAGATTATGTATACGCTCGAGCCTCAAGCAGTGGATAACATCACCTTAATACAATGAAATAGGTAAGTTTCCTAGCGGGCTGTATGCCCACTCAATGATCATCGAGAACTGATTGTGATAGGCCAGTAGGATGTGTTCTTCAGTAACGATCCTTGGCCGGTGGGTGGATCCTGAGGAGACAATGAAGTTTGCTCAAGGAGCTCAAAAGGAAGCAATCACTGTTGCTGCTCGACTAAGAAGGCCTCATATTGAATGAAGAGCAGGTCGTACACACACCATCAGCAAAATGTAAAATGGTTTGGAAGTCATACCCGAACAACTCAGCAACTCTGAACAGCCACACTGATCCTTGCAGATGCTCCCCGATGCTCCCAGAAAGGCTGAATGCAAAGTGATGTGCTCTCAGTGTCCTGAGACTACTTCACCGGTGCTCCTCAATACTCCAGAAGTGGTGGAAGAGAATCCAAGAATATCCTGAAGAGTATATAGTTGTCTTCAGAATGCTTCCAAATCAAACTATTAGGATGTGCAAAGTTCGGAGCTATTGGGAGTATTGGCCGTGTCTCGGAGAGTATTCCGGTGCACCTCGAACCTGGAGCCATACTGTCCAGGAGCGACTATTATACCATTTATATCATATAGTCCAATTCAATTAACTATCTTCTGCCCACCTTGATTCAGGCATTGTAACTCTAATACACAGTCCAGTAGGTATCTAAATCGACATGAATATTTACAAGCCATACACTTTCGATTCTATCTGATGCAGCATTATTCTCTCACACGAAATGTGTAGGTCCAACAATTGCTCCGACAGGTACAATATGCATCTTATCAGTCTGTTTGACAACCCGGATGAACTTGTCAACACAATGAACCCAACCTTGCGGATCTTTGTACTTTGTCGGAATCACCACCGCATATTCTTGAAGTTGAGGACATACTATCCATTGTTGGGTCTTTTTGAACCTGTTAGAGAAGGTGGATATCGATTTTCCGGCGGGCAGGCGCTCCTGAAATTGGAGCATCTGATTCGGTGCAGTACAGCTGAAGTATCATACAGGAAAAGACGGACCTTGGCCTTGGAAGGTGTTATCAAGGTCACTGTCCGTATATTGGACCCAGATGTTATGAGATTCAAGCATGATCCCTAGGTTGGCATCCGTATAGTCTACCTTGCAATCATGTCCTAGACGCTCAACAGATGCAGGGCAGTGAAATGGTTGATGGTAGTACAACAGCCCATTCTGAAGTTTAATGAAGACACTGTCAATGACTACATTCTGATCATATCCGAGCACCAGTCCACTAACTTCATGTCCCCAGTCGCCTTCAATTTGTGTACAGAATAGCTGTCCAAAGTTGGGAATTCTGAAATCTACTGATGCATCTCTGAGTGAGGTTAATTTGATACTTCTGCACACGCTGTGGACATGACAATGTCTCAAATGATGTACCTGTTGTGATACGGGGTGGAAAAATGGCTCTTTCTGACAATGGTGGAGGCATAAAAGATGGGCTCGGCGCGTATTTTGCCGTTCATTGTCAGCTGATAGCTGGTTGAAAACTTTCACAGAGTCAATATCATACCAGCCTTGAATGGCAAGATATGACAGTGTCTCCTCCATATAGTCAAGACCGGTACACCGGTCATTGTGATTGAGCATCAGTTCAATGTCATTGACTTTGTTGGTAGATCAATATGCCTCATTCACATTACCGATATGTAGCCTTTCAGTAATATCGGTGGTAAAATTGTCGCCAGAACCAATTCGCCCAATTGACTCTGGTTTATGGCTCACAAGATGCATTGTGGGATATCTGGAATGGATTACACGATGTTCGATGGTTTTCCGGAGCTCCTGAACGCTGATTACCTGCTACCAAGCTTCAAACTCGACCGAGCGGATCGAGAATTCCGTCGTGAGCCGCATCTGGTCTTTCGAAGTGATACCACAAATATCTCTCTCGACCAGATTCACAACATGGTCCGTTTCAGCGATACTCCAGGGTGTGGCTTTAATCTCAGCATCGGATAGACAGGCCTGGAATTGCACAGGCTTGTCAGCAGTCATGTTTACTGCCCTGTAAGCCTCATCATCTGCAGCTGTCGTCAGTGGAGCAAGTTTTTTTGGCGAATATGCTTCTTGAACCAGTTGCCTTAGTCCTGACCTCCTGCAATAGTTGTCGCTCATGATGTTGAACTAATTTATCCAAAAGTTTGCGTTTAGCAGGTGTCACCTGATGGATTTCGGGTTCCAATCGCTCGGTTGCCCTCTGCCAATCAGCGTCTGACCATATCGTTGTCGCTTGTCGGGCTCTATTCCGGCGCACCTGACATTGCCTTCATATTGATGTAGTCACCTTTTCAGCCTCGTACAGCTGAACCTCCATTGCAGCACGGATTCTACGAATCTTTTGTTCTCGTAAATGATGGCATTCTGTTGCCAATACTTCATCCACTCTGGCGTTCGCAGACTTCGACATTTTCTGATCTCGAAAGGCACCCTTCTTCTTGTGAAATTGCTTCAGTGCATCGTCTAGTGCTGCGAGGGATAGGTCAGAGTGATTTTGTCGGCTGACAAGGAGAGAAAATTCACATAATGCCAACACTGCTCCCATCACCATTTCATCAGAGTCTGTATCCGCCGCAGTTTTCCTGGCATCCTGGGAGCCGTCAAGAATTGGAGCGCAATTCACTGCCAGTGTTCTGATTATGACCCGGATTTCATGCCCCTGCCAGGAGCAGCTTTTCATCAAATTGAAAGGTTTGGTGAAGCGCTGGAGGCCTGGATATCGTGGTACTGATGTGGATCGGTTGTCAAACTGATCCTTGACAGTTCTAGCTTTCAGGTATTCGAGCAGCCAGTGCAATAAGTCCTTAACTAAACCCAGGAGCAGCTGATGCAATTCTTCAGGCTGCCAAAGGTGATAGATATTGCAGAGAGGGTATTGCCAGAACTGGTTGCGCATTGGATAAACACCAAGAGTGTGCAGAACATCGATATTAGTTTCGTCCCGAAGCTCCAAGTACACATGCTGATCCTGTGGGTTATCAAGGGGTCGAAAAGTTGAATACCCCATCGGCGCAACTGTAGTAGATTCACACATTCGGCATGAGCTATATGAGACTTGAGCAACCATGACTTGTTCCGGATAATCCCCGACCCAGGCAGCCAAAAGAGGATAACCTTGCCTCTGGAATCCATCAGCACAATGCCATTTCAAGCCAGGGCCAGTAATGTCAAGATTCGGGAGTGTGGACAGCACTGTTCCAACGGCGGAAGGCCATGCCTCGTCAGTACTTTTGGCACCTTTCGGGCGACAGGGGATCAGCCCAACAAGAATTCAGGCACGCTTTTCAGGTGTACTGCAAATATGTTTTCGAATATTACCAATCATGAGATACAGTGGCCAGGCATGCTGGTCGCCAGAAAAATTGGTCAAGTGTGTCTCATAGGATGCACAAATGACTGGCTGTTACAGGGGTAACAACACCTATCCAAGATACTTTGCTTAAGTACTTCAAGGTGCGTACGGCCGTAGATCCTGATCTATATTATCTACACAATCAGAACTATCCGTAGAATCACTTCCTTCTGAAGATTTAGTGGGCCTCTGGTAATTCCTATCCATAGGGTGCTTGGCAGTTCCTTTATCGAGTTTAATCTGTCGACGACAATCCTTAACTCGATGATTCTCTTTCCTATCACTTGGCCAAGCGCAATGCAAGCACTCGTCCGCTGCTTTCCTTCTTCTTATCTCACTGACTTCTATTCCTTCTATGTTACTGGAATCTTTATTAGTCACAGCGTCTTTGGATATCTGCTGGGTTCTCCTTACAGATTTCTTAGATCTCTTCAATGGATTAATTCGACCAGTCGTTGTTGTCCCGGAAGTCTTCAAAGCTACCATTTCTCTTAATCCCTTAGACTCTCTCAAGTACTGCTCGGTACGATCTAGTATTTGATCTACTTGGCTATCCTCTGCAAGGTCCTAAGGAGTAGCTGAAACTTCTCGGGGAAGTTGCTCCTGTGGAGTCGTATCCTTTCCGCTTTGGAGCTTATCGATATGGGAAACCAATTCTCGTTCAAGTCCGATAATCGAAGCTAGCCACCATACACACTGTGCGACGAAGATTTGCTGGGTTCGTCTTGCATGGGCTATAACGCACTCCAGAGCGTATACAATGATGTCATTGTTGTTCTCGAAGGTAACAGGCATTAACCTGTTTAGAGAGAGAAATCAAAGGTGCAGGGCTGCCGCTACACAAAGCTAATGGATTTTAGGTATAGATAAAATAGGTATAGGTATAATGAAAACGCAATAATAAATAAGGATCTTGCTCCGCTGGTAGGTATCGTTTTTCTCTCGCTGTTCAAGCTTGCCTCCTTCAACCCGGAACAACCTGATGTCTTCATAATTTGATGGAGTAGACAGTACGGGCTTAGCATCGCTCTCGATGATCCCCTGTCTCTTCAGTACGGGCTTTGCATCACTCTTGATGATCCCCTGATTTCCAAACTATAAATTAATCCCTCAACAACAGGCCATTGCCTTGTAGATACGCGTGCGACTTAGTTTTCATGCGCTAATCCTCTTATAGTCCTTTATAGTTGCTTCTCCTACAAGTATGATATAATCCCTCAAATAATAGCCTCTTATCTGTGGGTCTTAGTGGCATCGCCCAATAGATATCCTTGCGTCTTATCCGCTGCACCTAATCGGATGTGGTTGTGAGTTCCGAAGGACACGTATCACCGTCGGCTCATAAATCAGACTATTCCCTTGCCAATTGTTGTCTCAATTCGGTAGTTGGAATGCCCCACCCATACGGTGAACACGTCTCATGTTATTTAATAACTCATAGCTCCTCTGTGGTTGGGATAATCAACTCTATGCCAACGTAGAATATATGCGCGTAATTTATCCTCATAAATTATCTTGCAGAACCATCCACCCGGATCAAGGGGTAGCATCTGCTATTGGCTTCTTGCCAACGCCATTATTCCCTCAGTTCAATGTGCTTAGATCATCAACCTGACCCGGACGTGCCCCGCTATCCAAGAGCCTTGGTTGACCAGAGAGCCCTTTACTAACACGACTGCCGTGCATAGCATAACCTATGCAACCTCATAGAATCAGGAGTGAAACTGGTTGATGACATCTTGCTCAGCGGGACTTATATCTGTTCGATCTGGCAGGTTGCCGCATCATCAAATCAGCTGCCGCAGCACTATGCTTTCAATGAATCTGCCAAGCCTCATACTTACTCAATCGAGTCGTGATTAGTGCCACCCCCGCTAATGGGCAACACCACATGGATTTATCCAGTACCATTACTCTGCTAGGGGAGAACCCCTAACACTGGCGCAATCGTCACTCCAGCAGGAAGTTGATCTTGCGTATCCCACCACCAATCACCTGTGTTCATCTTGCAGTATATTCTGCGACTTTCCGAGTCTGCCAGGTGCACCAGTTCAAAACCAAGGTGGGCCTGTAATGGGAGATCGGCCAAAAGGAACTGTATACATTTGGAAATATCCCTGTAGTATAATGGTCTGAAGATGTGCGAGTGATCTTCAATCCAACTATCATTGCCAAGCCTAAATTCGAGTTAAGAGAGCAGCTTTCGTAGACAATCTGTTGATTGAAAGCATTCGATGTTGAAGTTGTCCAGTCCATGCCTCAGATGTTGATCCATCCACGATTTTGTTTGTTGGCTCAATGATTGAGCCTGTTGAATGTCGTGTGCTGACTGAAAAGGATGCCATGGATTCCATTGTTCTGAGTACTTGCGATGCTTGTTGTACCATCCAGTTGCTTTGCCATATGCTTTCCCCCCCAGCGTTCTCCACCCTAACTACCTGCATATGAGCCTTCGTCTTTGTTGGATCAGTGGTACCAGTCAGATCAGGCTTCTGGGGGTTTATCATTTCTTCGTTGGGAGTATCATCAGGGGGTGGTGCACCAGGCACAGTGTCTATGAGTAGATGAATTAGTTGACTAAGCTCATCGATGGCCATTCAGGTGGACCGACTGAAGTCAAATCATGATGGCTCGGGTCGATCCCAGCCTGCAGGTGGTAAAATCCCATCAGGTGCTAGCCCTTCACTTATCGAGATTGGGTGATATTGTTCATAGTGAGCATCAAGTCGGTTCTCGTTCGATAATTTCCATTTGCAAATAGAGCACTTGAGATGTTTCCGGCAAGTGTTGACCATATTTGAGAAATGGTCACCAAACACGTATTCGGATGAATCTCGATGATGCTTCAGGGGGTGATATACAGCCTCAGCAATATTGGTTTGAAAGGGAGCTAACTCAGGTTAGCGTAACACATTCACAGCTGTATCGCACCCTGCCAAATGCTTTGGGGAGGTTTTTATTTGTCATCACTGGAATAACTGCAATGGGGCCTTATACTATGTCATTGTGGGTTATGCCTATGCTCAAGCCTCCGAGCAGCTGATAATGAAAGTAGCTGGTCATAATACAATGAATTGGTGAGTTTCCTAGCTAGCTAGATGGCCGAGCATTGATCATCGAGAACTGATAAGGCTGGAAGGATGTTTGCTTCAGTATCATTCATTGACTTGGGCGTGGATCATGAGGCGAACTAAGATCGATAGGCAAGGAGCTCAATAGGAAGCAATCGCTGTTGCTGTTCGACTGACAGGCCTCCTATTGAATGAGGTTGCAAGGTCGTACACGTGCAACCTAAGTGTAGTATCCCTAGTCGTGCTTACCTTCATACTGGAAATTGTTCTTGTTGGGTTCCTGGAGATATCATATCATATCCCATCCATGACCTGTAAAGTCATCGATGTGTACGAAGGTGAGCATCTATCCAACATGTTAGTATATGAATTCGAGCATATAACAAAGAAAGGCAGGATGTGTGTGATTAAGGTTTTTGTTTCTCACGGCCCGGGTTGGTTTCATGGATCAAAAGTGCAGTGAATCACCACTGATCGTGACAACAGAATAGGATATCAGAAGCCCTTCATTCCACTGAAGGTCACTGCTAGCTGCAATATACTCAACCATACACCGATTGATTCTATATCTCATCTCACATCTGTAGTGGTATACCACGATCATTGTTTGACAGAGCATGTCAACGAAAGGATCTCCACCAAAGACATTGAATATCGCTCCATCAGGTGGCCTATTAGGTTCACAACAACGCGGTGACGACAATTCAGAATCAACGGATAATAGTCAACGACATGCCACTCGCAAAGACATTCAATTTGGGAAACACACCAATCAATATCATCCGCCGCAAGTGTACGGTTACCCTCCTTCACAGCAGCCATTTCCAGGCACTCCGCAGTTATATCACTAGTCTCCATTCAACATGACACACAGTTCGCAACCTACCAGCAGTGCAAGCCAACATTATCCAAGTTATGGGCCACCATGGCAAGGATATGACCTGCACCAAGGTGGTTATGGCGGCTCTCCAATGTTCCCCCCTCCGTAGTTCCCAGGACAAGGGCCGTCATCTCCAGGTGCACCGAGAGTGCCTCCAGGACCGCCGGCGAATCATCCACTGAATCAGCCAACATCTTCAAGCTCGACTCTTCTACCTCGACCTCCTTCCCGTGCACCTGGGAGACACCCCATATACCGCCCGACAAAACGATTCCAACCGCCAGCATAACCGCGGAAACCAGATGTCTCAGGGATTGCGGACCTGCCCCTATAGCCGGAGAGGTCTTGTGATGAATATGATGCAGCTGTTGAGAGCGACGATTCGTCGGACTTGGGCGGTGCAGAAGGCAAACCCTCAATTAGCCTGAAGCAAACAGAGTTCTCCTTGAAGCAATTTGCCAAAAGGATGGGGCAGGCCAACTATAGTGCATTCAACAAGTGGAAGAAAGTATGGGTGGCGGGGTTTCTCAAGAAGAAGCGTCAGTCCATTATCCAGGGGCAGAACCAATTGAAACAAGTTTGAGATGGACCCCTGCACTGGGACACAGTGCTCGCAGATTTTTTGGCGACATTCAAGAACTGGCTGCCGTTGGTTAATTTCCATAATGCTGAATGGATTCGCCGGCAGTGGTTGGAGATGTTTTTGAAGAAATGTACAAGCAAAATTCATGAGGCAAGGAAAAAGGGAAAGCGAGGCAACAAGCGACTGGAAACAGATTTGGGAGAGCGGGCAGGCAATAAGGCGAGAAGTAACCTCCCAGAGTTGCCAGATACAATGTTCACGGTTATGATTCACTGGGTGTTGAATGGCAAGGATATGGTTCTAGCCCACAAACAACTCCAAGCCTCGTATACAGATGTAACGCACTGGGAGGAGTTGGTTGATTTCATCAACTAAAATGGCGGCCCGAATGAGCCATACATTCTCACATCAATTTTCAAGTGCACCTTGGAGCAGGATGAATTGGAAGAAGAGTAAATAGGAATATAGAAACATGGGCAAATGATCAATGACCCCATATATGGCCAGATTTCATACAACTGTTGCCTTCCAAATGCTTTCAAGTTGCAACTTGGACATAATGTGAAGATGTTTGTGGTAGAAATGATGAGAGCGACAGGGATGGAGATTGCTGAGCGCGTAATTAGGCCAACAAAGGTAATCCGCGCCAGCCGTGTTAAGGCTAGACGTGAGCAACTGCTAATCATTATACATAGACATTGGAAGGTTTGGAAGAGGGTGGAAGAGAGGGAGAAGAGAAGGGAGAGGAGGATGGTGGGCACGAAAATGATACTTGTATTAATGTAAGTTCTGATTGAAACAATAGAATTGATTATATTTCATCCACATGTATTCGTTCGAATGGTTACAGCAGGTCATGGCTTTAGAATTACTTCAACCAGGTGCGATTGAAGCCGAATCGAGCCATACGACAGGTGCTTTAAACAATGAGCCACCCGTTGGGACAAATCAGCAATGTAGACACCAGTCAGTTTACCGCGACGCTGCAATTGTAGCCACCGAAACAATGACCCAGGACGCACATTTCAAAATAGTATGTGTAACCTGAAGTAGCAAAAATAAGCAGCAGCATCAAATCGGATGTGAGTCAATCCATATTGATGTAAACGACGGTCAGCCCACAGTATAACGCACAGGTGGGGTAGGTGGAGAGCTAAGTACCCAATTCGTCGCTGCCCGTAACGGGAAACCTCCATGGTCGACCACGGCAGTTGTCCGCACAGTCCACAAAAATGAACATCACGATGTCGTCATTCCTGGGATTATCGCAGCTGAGTTTGGTGATTAACGTCCCCGGGAATGGAAGAAACAGGCTGTATTGACCTTAGAGGAGGCTACGGAGTCGTGTATGGTTCAGGTAACAGCCAAATCTCACCCTAGAAGCAGCAACGAATTTCTTCTAGCTTTTCAACATGTCAGATACTCTGGAAAGACAAGGAGGTCTGGTACAGCTTGAACAGTCTGACATGCGTCTTGCCTTGAATATGGCCAAAATGGCTAAAGAAGGGTTTTTGCATGCCACAACTGAGGGAACGCAACGACTAATCAAGGAACCAAGTGCCAAAGTCCGAGACGAGAAGAAGCAGGGTGTTGTGTCTCCCGGACTTAACAAGTTGAAGGCTGTGATAGAAAGACACCTGGCAATGGTTCGGGATCATCAAATGGATGGCTGTCTTACTTGCCAAAATGGCACATCAAAGAATCCACAGACTCTGTGGAGGCGCAAAGGCACAGGTGCACCTCCACCACGACCAGCGCCGCCGACGCCTGGAACCTCACCTGCGCCATCTGATGACACTGAGAGAACTCAAAGCTCCGAAACAGAAGGTGTGCCACCCAGATATGTGTATATACATACTCCGCTTCCCAGCGCTAATCTTTTCAATCTTGATTCAAATGCTAAGGATCGCATGCGCGATAATGATATTATTCCAGATTTGCTAAGTCATGAAGGTCCATCCTCAGGTTAGTACACTGTCAGCTGCATGGTAATGCAGCTGACGGCCATTTTGTAGACGACAGCAGCCTTTTGAGTCAACATGACAGCGAAGACAAGAGTTGACTGAAGAGAACGGGATTTTTGAGTATTATCATTATCTACAATTAGCAGACACTTTAAAGTATATCTGAGAGTCCTGCATGGCTTGATGAGTCGAACTAACATCACAACATCGATGATATACCGGATTCTGGAGGCTCGTAAGGACCATACGAAGCGGCTGCCAGAGACTGGAGACACATTGCAGTCTGATGAACCATTAATCTTGGAATGTTAGACACTTCATCAAGGTATGCCTCTTTAGACATTCAAGCAACATAATCTTCTTAACTGATACAAATAGTCAAAAAGGTCATTTGTAAAGGACACTATACTGGAGAGATGAATCTTTCTCTGTTCAATGTTGAAGTGAATCAAAGTTCTGATTTTGGAATTGTTGTATCTTGAATTAGAAATGGCAAGAGTGGGATTTCATTGGCATTCTTGTTAATTATTAATGACCGTATGAGATGAAGTGAATTGATACGCGACATAAGAAGTTCCTCCGGCTGACCGATTACATGATAACTGGTATGAGTCGCATTGTGACAATGATGCAGCAAAGTGCCTCAACCAATTGTCAGTTGCGAATTTGAGGTGCACCAGAAGCCTGAAGACATGTACGTATGTCGAATGAACAAGCATAATTCATCCACTTTCAGGTGCACCGGAGTCTCTTCGGCAAATGTCATATGATTCGTTATGACAGATCGAGCACTGCATATCTGCCAATCACATTTAGCAATAAGACAGTCTAGGTGATATTCAGGGACTCAGGTCTGAGTATGAGACACGGCTCGCTTATTTGTGGCAAAGCGGGAGCTTTTGCACCCATATGATCGAAGCTCAGGTGCACCGGAACTTCAACCTTAGGCCAGCAAGTGCTGCAGCTATGCCACAAATATCCTGACACAGGTAATCAATATCGCTTAGACTGTCTTTCTGCCAAGTGGGATAGGCAAATATGCGGTGATCAATCACTGCTTATTCCCCAATTGCATTTGTCAATGAAAACAGACTAAGGAATATTGGGTACCTGTGTCAGGATATTCATGGCATAGCTGCAGCATTTGTTGGCCTATGGTTGAAGTTCCAGTGCACCAGAGAATCCTGGGCATATCTTCGTGACAGATCCAGCACTGCGTATTCGCCAATCCCGTTTGGCAATCGAAACAGACTAGGCGATATCGAGTACTTGTGTCCAAATATGAGACATAGGCTCACATATTTGTCGCAAAGCCGCAGCTTTTGGTGGCATATCATTAAAGTTCTGACAAACCTCTGATCCGCATCCCAGAGAGTCGGAAGCTGAGACAAAGCTAGGGTATTCTTGGCTCAAATGCCACTTTCGCTGCCGGGGTTTTCCTGGCCCATGATTGAAGATCGTTCACAACTGAGATCTTCAATGCTGTCCAGAGTGAGCTTCTTGGATATGTATGAAGCCAACTTTGACAAGCTGCGACTCATTATGGATGCTATCATTCCAGCCCAGGCACGCCTCAAGAGTGACACATAAGCCACCGATGTGCATGTAGTCGGAGTATGTAGTTCAGTTTGTATATTTCAGTTTGCTTCAATCTCATCATGTTATCTTCGACTTTGAAATAGCGGACCCAGTGCACACAGATCTATCATGACACTTCACCTTTAGGTGCAGGCGGCTCATCCCGCTCCGCGCCTGCTAAGGAATGAACCTATGCTTGATCAGTATGTTGAAGGCCGCCGCTAACATGCGTTGAGCCGTCAGCTTTGTGTCAACTGTCCATTGGAGGAAGGTGCCACAGCGCAACTCAACCATAAATGCACTAGCCCGGACAATGAGTAACCCCATTTAACTTGATATCGACTAAGTAGTATGTTTGGACCAATGCTTCCAAATCCTAAAATAGCTTCTGCAAGTTCGGGCTCTGTCAAAAGAGCTGTGGAAGCTTACAAGCGAGAATCTCAAAAGACTGATTCTGCTCAGCAACTCTGCAAGATGACCGGCAACTCCCGCTCACCCATGTACAGCACTTACTCAAAGAGGCCTAAGTTCTCAAATCTTTAAATCAAGACTTAACTGTATTCTGACTAAATGTATCTTTGGGCCACCAAAACTCGTATCCAAAGATGCATTATGTGGACCAAATTCCTTCGAGAGAGGCACCGAGAGAGAGAATCTTAAATGCTTGAGTCATGAGAAGACAGCTACGAAGAGTGCAATCAACTGTCAAAGTCAGGCAAGCCTGCAATCCTCAGCCATTGAATCCAAGGATAACCATTTCGACTTTGGTGCACCTCAATTCCCCTGAACTGCATGCATGCAACCATCATTCCTCTGCCCGCTGTGACATGACGTCTCACTATATATCCTTATCATTGTAGAATATAGGTTTCAACCCCAATATTTTTTCAAGACAATGTTGTAGTTGTGAGATTGATAAAGGAGGGGTGATTTAACGGTGTGCAATTTACTAGATAATAAGCTCAAAATCAGAATGTGAGTGAGAATTTATGACCCCTTTGATAGCAATCTTGGCATTGATGAGTGATGAGTGCTTGAATCAATAGAATTACCCCTGAATCATCCATCATACATTACCATTCTTTCTCTACGCCTGTATCTCTCCTTTGGGTACCAACTTCTCTCCCTCTTCCATTAACTACTGCAACATTGTTGTGAAGGATATACTACAGACACGGCCCAGATGAACGCATGATAGGGAAGTTATGCTTACGATATTGCCTTATCGACGGCTAACTTAGCTGCAGCATCCTAATACAATAGAATATCGTGAAAATACATGTGTCCTTCCAGCAGATATACCACATATGGAGATTCATATTTCACCTCGCTGGATAAGAAACTCAACTATGAACCCTTGCAACTCAGCCGTCACTCACAAGGTCCCAACCAAATGAATTGAGTTGTGCACATTCTCAATGATGCACTAATTTCTATGCTATGCAGTCACTGCAAATGCTCGAACTTTCACGCATAATGACCACATTTAGAGCAGTCATAAGCGGGGGCTCATGTTATCTTTCAGGTTCTCAGTGCTCAGTTTGTGGCCAGCACCAAGGGTTAGTTGATGTCGCGAGTAATCTTCTGGTGCGTCTGGTTCTATTCTCTCTGTGCGTTGACTTTGGCCAACCTCCAATTCTTGAATCCATAGAGAGTGTTGTTCATAGGAGTTGCTAACATTCGGCATTAGGAATCCATCTATTCCGGTGCGCCTGACAATATCAGAAATCCCAACACGGACTGTCATCCTTGATATACATATAAATCATTGAGGTCATCTCTCCAGAACCCTTTCAAGGCATGCCTCAATTTGCATCCTCCTCGACTATGTGCAAATTCTTGCACCGTTCATCCTGTCATTGTATTGCGCATAATCATATATTTCCTGCTGTTACACTCTCTCCCACATTCTCCAACTTTAGATCTTCGTTACAGCAAATGGAACCTACACCCAGCATGGTGAGGAATCACTATTCACAGAAGAATCAAGAAGCACACCTAGAGAGAGCTCTCGCATTCAAGAAAGCAGCCAATCTTCATTTTCCATCAAATGTTTGCCTTCCAATTATCTGCCTTCATGCATCGTATTGTGGATGACTAATATCCCTGATTTCATAGATGTATCAGGATGACGAGACGGATCCGGATATTGGTGATGACGACAGTGAGGACACCAGGGTGTCCACCTTATCATCCAACATCGAAGAAGAGGATTTGGATCATCAACAGGAGGTTGTTCATCTAGCTCAGGTGTGCCAGGACAAGTCATTGCGCACTACAAAGGTTCCACCGCCAAAGAAATGGAGCCATGCTGATACTGTCATTGCACTCCCTCTGTTTCCAAATTCCTGAAATCTGCCTGCAGCAATGGCACCACCACTGCTCAAACAGCAGAAGTCATCCCTCCTCAACAAATTATCCAAGTCTGACCGTGCACCATCCGCCAGGGCACTGGTGCTTCCCAACAAGGCTAGTGGAGACCAGAATATTCCACAACCCAATGCCAGTAGTGATCAGAACGTTGCTCAACACCAATTGGGCACTTTTGAGATAGCGAAAAGGTTCATCGAGGCAATGGTATTCACAAGGAATCCTTCGCCCATAATATCCGATGACAAGTACTCAATGGTTGATGAAGCTTGGACACTAGTGATTGAAGCCCAGGATTGTCAGTGGGCATTAGCAGGTGCACCTGTAGGTACACCATCTGTGTGTCAATTGCCTGGTGGTCCATCTCTCATAATAGATCTGCAAACACGAGAAGCTGTAAGTCGTGAATGCTGTTTAATGCTCCTCTATCAGACTTACGGATATTGACTACCCCCGAAAATATTCATAGTTGAAACTGAGCATTAGTACCATTCAAGGACAGTTGGAAGATGGGGCTCGTCGATCGGTTGTCCGAAGTTACCAGTGGGATGTGGGCTCTAAGACTGAGCTTTGGATGAAGCTTAAGTAGCTCCTGTTTGATGATGTTTACCTCCAACGTTGTCGATGATAAGAATTCATGGTTCACAGGAATGGAAGTGCTTGATATCATGAACAAACAATGTTTCTTCACTGCCAATAGCGTGGGGCCCCAGCCAACAACATCCCAGTATTTCCAACCACTTGCTCCTCAGACTTTAGCGCTGGCAGCCACAGCTATTCATTGTGCGCTGTCTGAATACGCCAGTGGAAAGAAGGCCACAGTTATGTTTTCTCAAGATGAATATTGAGGTGCATTTGGCCCATCCCCTGTGATCAATTTTACTCTTGAAGCTACTACACAATCAATCACATATCAGCGGCCCAATTACACCCCCCATGTGGTGCAACTCCACTAGAATAGGCGCTCCTCAATCCTCGTCGCAGCTCCTCAGGCTAGATTGAACCTCTTCTATTTCCTTCTGCAATCAATTCCTCCTCTCAGTGCTCTTCTATCCCATTCCGCACTCTAGACCCCCCTATCTGAGCTCCTCAGCCCGGGAAGGGAGCACTTCAATTCCCGCCGGCGCTCCTATGATGCATTTCACACTCCTCAGCCCACCCCTTTTCAGCGCTCCTCCCTTGGGATATGCACTCCTCAATCCCATCGGTGCTCTGCTCTGCCTGGATTGCCTCTCCTCTATTTCATTCCGTACTCCTTATCCCACCCTCTTTCGGAGCTCCTGAATTTCATTCTGCACCCCTACATACTCCTCTTTCAGCGCTCCTCAATTTCATTCCACACTCCGTAACCCCTCCTCATTTGGCGCTCCTCAGCTTACACTTGACGCTCTTCTTTTTCATTTCGCACTTCTTCAACACCTTTTGTTGTACTCCTCTTTTCAGCACAATACTACCCATCTGGTGCCCCTATTTTCCCCTGCTAGTTGTTCCCATTTTTCATCCGAATGTATCATATTGCCTCTCATACCCCCATTGAGGTTCGCAGCTAGCTAACATCTCACTACACCTGTGTTAGATATCACAAATCGAGCCAAACGACATTGGAGTTCTATTTCATCCACATCGCCACAAACGAATAATCAGCAAATGGAATGAGCGCCTCCAGCTTTTTTCCGCCGTGGATGAATTGTGTGTTCCTGCTTTTGTTGGCCCTGATGAGATGGGAGATGGAGTGGATGACATCGACACCATGTTTGATTGATATTTTTCGATCCCTTAGTTGGGTTATTGTTTCTGTGTACCTGGGTTTACGTTGTATTCTCTCGCCTTTTTCTTTTGTTTCCTTAATGTAGCGAGGCACAAAATACAATGTTGAAGAAGATGATGGCAAGTATGATGCAGAAGTGATAATGAACAATAATCCATGCATCATATTCGCTGTTGATGGAAGTCGATTGCTCATGTACATCCGATGAGTCTCAGCTACCGCCTGCAGTCCTCTGAATGAATATCCATAAGAACTTAGGCATCTACTATCAGAGTTTGTTTGTGATTGCCGCGTTGGTTCAGTGACACTCCCAGGTGAACCCACAGTTTTCTCCGGCGCTCTTATGTGCTGCCAAACTTATCAAAATCACTCCCATCGTACTCCTGTAACAGTTATCAGAGATCCCAGTTTCTCCTGTACCTGTCATCAGAGATCCCAGTTACTCTGAAGGCCTGCCGGATTACCCTCCTAGGGTCTGATACTCTCCTGAAATTGATGCTTCTAAGTTTACATTCCACATCCTCTCAGACACTCGTGGAGTCTTCCAGAGACTACAATACATTGCGCTGATGATAGAGACAGGAACGCGGTCACTGCCCCATTCTGACGATGAGTGTCAACCGAGCATCAACAATTATCAGCTTTGCATCTTGGGTAATCTACGTTCTGATTGGTTGCAGACATCCATTGATGAGATATTGGCAGCCTTTAGGGGCAAAAACAGCAGTGTCACCCTCCCTGCTGCATTCTGAAAATAAGCGTCAATGGAGTGTCAACAATTTTTGGTCTTCCTAATTTGTTAATCAAGGCATTGCACAGATAGTTGAGCACATAACAGAACTATTGACTGCATTGATAGGTAAAAATACAATATATCAAAGGAAAAACAACGATTCCAAAATAATCGATATCGCAAAGTGCGAAACATTCAAAAACACCTTACTGGATTTTGAATACACGATTTTGATAAGCCACTATTATCAAACTGCAAAATCATGATCCTTATGTGAATCTATAGATGGCCCCACTGGGCGACCAGCTCACAACCCACCCAGTTTGAACGGGTTGGGAGATTTCCGTTGAACCGTACCCAAATTGACCATCCAGGTGTATCAACAACCTGGACCACCAGTATGGCGATGGTCTGGTTTTGACCTGGACCTGGACCTGAAGTGATGGTACAGAACCGTTGCTAACACTAATTCCAACTCTGACAGTTCCTGAGGGTATCAGCATGTCAGAGCTGATTGATGCTCTTGTTACAGGGGTGCTTCTACCTAACTAACTATACTTATACACAAGTATCATTATATACTGAAAGTAAGGACTAGGTGGGTCGCTAGTGTAAACAACAGTTCCGGACAGCAGCTTCGGGTCAATGTCGGGGTCAGCACCGAACTGTTGCCAAATACGTTGTTTGGGTCATTAATACACTCAAACTGTCAATTCGGGTACGATTCGATGGACATCTCCAAACCTGCCTGAATTGGGCGGGGAGTCAGCAGGTTGTCCAGCTGGTCCATCTGTAGATTCATATAATGCTCTTGCTTTTGCTGTTTGATAATTTTATTTGATCAAAATTGCTCAATTAACATCCAGGAATACTTTTTTGATCACATTGCAGGTTGCAACATCGGGTGTTTTGGAATGAATGTTTTTCCTTTTGTGCTTTGAATTCAGGAGTATTAGGGAGGTCAATAGTTCTGGTATAATCTCATATATCCATGCGATGCCTTGATTACGCACTATTCAAGATCAAAACTTGTTGACGCGCCATTGGTGCTCATTTTCAAGATGCGGTAACCAAGATATCGTGAACTGTTTAGGTTGAAAAGGCCGCCAGTACATGATTTATGGATTATTGCCATAAAGCTACACTCAGATTACCAAAGATGCAAGACCAAAAATCTTTGAGGCTCCATTGACACTCATTTTCAGGATGGGGCAGGGAGCGTGCTATTGTTGCTTTTGACCCTAAAGGTGGCTAATACCTCATTTATGGATGCCTGCAACCAATTGCCTTCTAGATAACCCAAGATGCAAAGCCAAAAATCATTGACGCTCAGTTGACACTCATTTTCAGAATGGGGCAATGACCGTGTTGCTGTCTCTTTCGCCTATAAAGGTAGCCGTTACCTCCATTATGCCTAACCACTAGCAGATAACTATGTAATTAGCTGACTTAGAAGACTAAAAATCATTGACGCTCCGTTCTTGCTCAATCTGATGATGGGTTAATGAACATCTCGTGCAACGTTTTGCCTGAAAAGGCTGCCAATACATACTATATCAATTATTACCACAAATCAACACGTAGATATCCCGGGATGCAAAGTCAAAAATCGTTCACACTCGGTTCACACACATTTTCAGTATGGGGCAGTGATTGTGTGGCATACTGTTTTACCTATGAAGGCAGCCAATCCAATGGTTATGCTATACAGTGATCGAATCACATTAAAATTACCTTGCTTTCAAGACCAAAAATCGTTGACACTCATTTTCAAGATGAGGTAGGAAGCGTCTCTCTCTAATATTTGCCTATAAATGGAGCCATGAATTCGATTATGTATAACCCCGACCAAATCAATCTTCAATTACCAGACTTACATGACCTAAAATTGTTGTCGCTCCACTGTGGCTCATTTTGCCATGGATGTATCCGCAATATGCAATCATTTGATTTGGTGTAGTCTATCATTCCGATTGTTTTGGCAGCCTTTCTAGCATTTTCATTTACTTTCTCTGTGATCACTACATTGTTCTTGAATAATACATATAAATATATCCTTTAAAATATACTATACAGTGTCCACTAATTGTAGATAATAATACACACCACAATGCCATTCCATTCGATCAATGCTCGTCATCACTAGCAGGTATGCTCAATAGGCTGTGCTCATCTCCAAAATGGATGTTAGCTGCATTCCCACACAGCAGATAGTGTACAAACCAGTGGATGTATCTTCATCAGTCAGTGTTACAGGGGTAACAACACCTCTTGACAATATACTTAGTAACTAGTATATGTACTTAGATGCGTACGACCGTAGATCCTATTCCTTATAATGAATCGTCCGAAGATTCTTTCAAACTGCTTGACTCGTTGCCCGCTAACTCGACAGGAGGTAACTGAGGAACTTGCTTAGTCTTGGAGGACCCCTTGGCCCTGGGCAAACTCGCTGTTCCTTCGTCCAGCTTAATCGGCCTCTTGCAATCGGACACTCTATGGTTTCCCTTCCTATTGCTTGGCCAAGCACACCGAAGGCACTCTCCAGCCTTTCTACGTCTGTAGATTTCCGCTTGATCAATGCCCGTCGTTTTTGGGAAACCTTTCTCTCGTAGATCGACTGGCTTCCTTAAGTATCGATCCTTTCTCCTCAGACGTTCTTTGGAAACAGCCGAAGGATTGATCCGGCCAGTAAGGGTTTTCCCTGTTGCTTTAAGAGCGGCAATCTCTCTTAGTCGTTTTGAATCCTTTAGATACTTTTCGCACTCTTCGAGTATCTTATCCTGCCTCTGGTTTTCCTGATTATCCCTAGGTTCCGGGGACACAGTTCTCCCAACTTCAGGAGTCTTTTCCGGGACAACGGTGACGTCGATCCGGGACTGGATATTATCGATATAATTGACTAGTCCTTGTTCTAAACCAATAATCGATGCGAGCCACCACACACACTGCGCCATCAAGACTTGTTGAGTTCTTTTGGCGTAAGATATAACCTTATCGAAGGCGTACACAATAACGTCGTTATCGTTCTCGAAGGTAATAGTCATATAGGCTTAACTTAGTTAAAGGTGCGGGGCTGCCGCTACACAAAGCTAATAGATTCTAGGTATAGATATAATAGGTATAGGTATCATAAAAACGCAATAATAAATAAGGATATTTCTCCGCAGGTAGGTATCGTTTTTCTGTCGTTGTTCTTGCTTTCCTTTTCATTGTCGGAACAATGTGATCTCTTTATAGTCCCGGGCCACCTCGTAACAACCCCCTGTTACTTATTGCCCATCAGACCATGATTAAATCCCTCAATGATAGCCACTTATCTGTGGGTCTTATTGTCGATGCCCGATAGATATCCTTGCGACTTATTTCCTTGCGCCTCTTCGGATGTGCTCGCGCATCCCCATAGGAGACACGTATCATATCGCTCATTAATCAGACCATAACTCCTATTTCGACATCTCGCTCTAGATGAGTTTATTCGGTAGTTAATCAGTCTTATCGGTTACCACTCCGTGCTGATAACATAGAGCATTTATGACACTCAATGGTTGCAAGCCATCCCCAAGCAAACCAATGCAAGGTGCTGCTCCTGGCTGTTTCGCCAATGCCATAAATCCCTCAGTTACGTCATGCTTAGGTAGAGACATTTCTCGAGACTTTTCTCTTTATACCGGGGTGTGCCGCACTGGGTACCCTGCCGTTACGGTCAGGCAGTGAAGAGCCCTCTTACTCGCATATTGACTATCAACTGCCGTGCTGTAAGCATGACCCGCCATGCTGTAAGCATGTCCCGCATAGTTTCTGGAAAGTGAAAGAAGCTCCCTGGTGTTCTCGGCTTCCCCGACTGACCACCCGGGCTCTTCTCGTGACTGATATGAAACCCCGCTAAAAGCCATATCGCATGGGCATAACTTGTTGGTCTCGGCGCGGTATACGCTGTTCCTGACCTCAGACAAGTCCCATTATCACTGCTAGAGGAGAACCCCTAACA
>Ga0307512_10001994_pt1 | contig 27152 bp, 22 predicted proteins | sample 14_EM_MG_FD_200267 | JGI IMG/M metagenome (GOLD analysis project Ga0307512, IMG submission 200267) | Populus trichocarpa ectomycorrhiza microbial communities from riparian zone in the Pacific Northwest, United States - 14_EM | ecosystem: Host-associated > Plants > Roots > Unclassified | place... | reverse complement strand
GCGTCTATTGCTGACCTTCTCTTTCTGCATCCAAACTGTCCGTCGTGAAGTAACCTCCTCCGCTCACACTCCTCTGCTATTGCGTTGGCTGCCACCTTCTCGACCACTTTTCCCAGACAATTTAACAACGTAATCACCCTATATGCTTTGGCGACTCCGTAATCTGGCTTATTCGGTTTCGGTATAACCACCCCCTTCGCTTCCTTCCAAACTCGTGGGTGTATTCCTAACCTAAATGACACTTTAACGATATTAATTATCCTTTGAGAATCCCATTCCCACAATAATCGTATCGCCTTAAAACCCAGTCTATCCGGACCAGGTGCCTTCTTAACCGACTGATCGAACAGAGCCAACCGGATGTCCTCGTCGGTAATCTTTTTCCACATTTCTCCTCCCTCTTCTTGGGCCTTTCTCTCCACACCCTTCAAAGGTTTCGGAAACGCTTCTTCTTTTATCAACTCCGCCTTATCCTCCCAGGACTCCGCCACCTCTCCGGTCCTGGATTTCAAAGTCTTCGTCGTTTGTTGTCCGCCTGGTTTCGTATATCTCAACGCCTGCCAGACTTGGTCTCTTGTGGCCGAAGTTAGAAACTTCCTCCACATCTCCGTTTTCGACTGTCGAATCATTCTTCGTAGGTTGCTTCGCTGCTTCTTAACTTGTTGCTGCGACGCTTCCCCTCTCTTTCTTGCTCTCTTTATCGATCCCAAAATCTTTCGGTTTTCCGCAATCTCCACCGTCCACCACCTCTTGGATCTCGCGCAAACCTTAACCTTTTTGCAGTACCTATTGAGATGATTAACAAAGTTCCGCTGTATCCACTCAGCCTCTCTCTGTAATTCATCCCCACTGCTTTTCTCATCCAAAACAGGTCTCTTTGAGCTCTTATCCTTCCATTCTTTTTGTGCTTTTTTATAATTTTCTTCCTCCTCCTTGGATTTGAGCCCGTCGATATCCCATCCCGTAATTTTTCTTGATACTTTGACTCCTTCCCCTTCGTCCCATCTTAACTGGGCACACACAATCGCATGATCCGAAGTAGTCGTCAATTCTGTTGAAGTTTCTAATCTATCAGCCATCGAGGCTTTAGTAATAAAAAAGTCAATAAGCGATCCCGAAGTTTCGCCATTTCTCGTATTGGAATGGGTTTCTTCCCCATCCGTAACATCGATCAAATCGTACTCATCCATAAGACTTTCCAAAAAGTTCGCATCTCGTTTTGGTGGGCACTGAGGGTCCCATCTATCACTGTGAGCATTCCAATCTCCTCCCAAAAGAATCTTTTCCTGCTCCATAATCTCTCTCCATCTTGCTGTCTGTGCCGGTCTGCCTTGACTTCTCACTCCCCCTCTCTGTCTCAGCTGATCATACACATTCACCAATCTCATTTTTCTACCCGACGGGTATTTCACATCAAACACCTGTACATCTCCATCTCCCCCCATATCCACTTCCGAAAACTCCAGGTGTGTATCTCTTCGTAACGCGGTCATAGTTCTTCCTCCTCTGACCAACCTATATCCTGGGTGACTGATGTTGTATCCCTTTCTCTCCTCATACGGTTCTTACAACATCACAACATCAGCCCCCCAAACAATTCCTGTTTCCAACGCCATCATAGTCGCCTCATACCCCCTGCCACAGTTATGCATTACGCATTTCACCATAACTTCATGGGGGTTTCTTGGGTCCCTGCGTTAGAAGATTCTCCTTCCGTCTCTTGGGTCATTGCGACCTGGACTTCCAGCTTCTTTCCAATTTGCTCATCATTCTGAGCTTTCTTTTCAGCCTCTGCAGTCGATGGTCCCCCATCCTCTGTACAATCCGGCTTCTCTTGTTGATCCGTGGTCACATTTCGACGTTCTCCCTCTCTCTCCTTCCAGGTACGTCTTTCCTCTTTCGCAACTTTAATAGCCTCCTGCTTCTTAATGCAACAATTGGCCTTCGCGATATGGTTTCCCTTGCAGTTGACACACTTGTCGACATTATGGGTGCAGTTCTGTCCTGCATTAGCTTTGCAACCTACCACGTTGCACTTATGATCTTTCGTGAGATGTCTCCCTGCGCACAACATGCACGCCGGCATCTTCAAAGATCCGCACTTCGCATCAACATGTCCCCATCTGCTGCACACTCCGCAAAAGGAATCGGGTCCGGCATTCACAAACTTCTCCACATCATACTTTATTCCTGCCGCCCTCAAACCCCCCTTCAAAACTTTTTCGGCCATTTTACTTCCCTTGACCGCGAACACAACCGAAGATGCTTTCTTTCCTTCCGCCTTCTTCTTCTGCACATCTTTCGGTCCTCCGATCCAATTGATAGCGAGGGGCAACACCACTCCCTCATTCTCAGCCTGTAATTCTTGCCTTAATTTCTCAAGTCCACCTCCCGTCTTCTTCCCCAAATACCTATCGAAATTAACGCCGTGCATTTTAACTCTCTCCCAGAGTTCATTTGTCTCGATGTCCACAATTCCTGCGTCCACCTTCCTTGCTGCTTTGATCACAATTTCCCTATACCGAATCAACATTTCGGCCGTTGCTGCAGGGGTCGTAATCGTCGACAAGCATCCCCGGGTATTCTTCGTAACTCCCTGGATGCGAACAAAATATGGTACCTTCGCCTCAAAAAGTGCTCTATTCACTTCCGACGAAATGTCCAAATCCTTCTTCTGAGAAAGGGGAAGGCCATTATCCCTTTTAAAGGTGACCCTCCTCTTCTCCATCGAATTCTGTCCTGGGGGGACCGGCTTCATCTCTTCCTTCTTTTGTTGTCTCTTTACTTCAGTAAAGCCATCCCCCTTCTTCTTCTGCTGCTGTCCCGATTGTTGTTGTTGTTGTCGCTGTTCGGGTTGCTTCTTCTGTGGTGGTGGTGCTGCCGCTCTCTGTGCCCACGTATCCTTCTTCTTTTCTTCCGGCTTCTTTGCCGGCTTTTGTTGTTCTGGTTTCGTAACCTCCGGCTTCTTAGTCCCAGCCTTTGGTCCCTTTGGTACCACCTGTACCTCCGGTTTTTTCACCTCTTTCTTCTTCTGTTGTGGCACTACTGGCACCACCACTTTTTTCTTCAGGATCGTAACCTGTCCCACTTCCAAACGCGGAAACTCCTGACTAACTCCTCCGGGTGGTATAACCGGAGCATGTTTGGATTGCTCCAACCGCTGCTCATCCACCTCCATCTCAGCCCTAATAACTCTTTCCACCTTTTCATTCTCCTCCTCTGAAAAAGTCGCCCCGGGCTCAAATTCAATATCGCTCATCTCTTCCTCCTCAGGGGTGGCTTCTACCTGTTTCCCCCTTCGGATTTCATCCTTCCTTCGGCTTTCTTCCGCCGCATCCTCAAACCTCTTAACCACCCTATCTGTTAATTGGTCTATCAACTTTTCCATGCACTCCATCAGTGCATTCTCAATCGTTTTGGCCATATTCACAGGTGCGATCTTGGCCAATTTTTTCTCCATTTTTCCCAACCTCTCGTCGAGCTTCTCTGCCCTCTTCTGTGCCACATCTCTTTCCAACTCCACTTCCGTTTGCACATTCTGAGCTATCTTTCTTGCCGACATAACTGCCGCATCAGTATGATTCTGTCTCGCCGCCATAAACTCCGCCTGTTTTAGGCACCACTCATCATATCTCTCATCATGCAACTGGTTCATAGCCATAAAATCCCTCAACCCATTAGTGTTCCGAAGATACTCACCAATAAAAGCTTCCAGATTAACTGGCCCATTCTCATTCGTCAACGAATCTGCAGGCTTGGCCCAATCAGCCTCCAACTTTCTCCTGCTTGGCGTCTGCGGCATATTCGGAATTGGTTGATCGGGCGTTGCCGGCCTCTTCACCCCCTTCCCCTTATTGCGCTTTTTTCCCTTCTTTGTTGGCGTCATGTAGGGCGACTCATCCCTCCACTCCACCTCTGTCATCATATCCTCTTCGTTGTCGCTACTATCGCTGACTTCGAATTTTCTCGGAATGGGTGTGTAGACTTTCCGGGTCTCTTCCATTCCCCCCTCTTCTTCGGCATTTTGGCTGGTATTTTCCTCCGACTGAATATACCTACGCGCGATAATTCCAGCGCTCGCCCTAGGAACCGAAAAAGGATCTTCCAAAAGGGTATTCAAAGCGCTCGGAGGTAGGCCCATAAGGCTTCCCTCATAATTCGTAGATGGTAGGGGGGACTGAACCCTCTCCCTTGGTGTTTGCGATGGGAAGGAAATTTCACTTCCCCCATAGCTCGTAGTCGGTGGTGGCGACAATTCAGAAGAATCGTCGCTCGAAACTGTGTGAACATCGTGTTTGCGTCTGTTCCCGTACTCATCGATGACCGAATTCTCCCTCCAAATCGGTTCAATAACTTGGCTTGGATGTCCCTCTGCCCTCACTTCGGCATTGTGAATCCTAACTCCCTGGTTGTACTGTTCCCTGGTCAAGGTAACCGCCGCCGGTTGAACCCCCAGATAATCTCCCAACTCCTCTCGAGCAATCTCGGAGGTCGTAGCTGTTCCATCCGGATCCGTAGGAAGAGATCCGATGACTTGTTCGTTTTGCTGCTCGAGGATGGCCCCGATACCGCTGCTGGTGGTGGTGGTAACAGTCGACTGCGCGCTCGACATTTTTTCTTCCAAGTTCTCCTTAGCCTTCTTAAGTGACTCCTTAAGGTTCAGCTGTTTTTTGGCTCCGAAGAGGCTCATTTTGGCTCCTAGGTAACTGAATTCAAAGAACACAGCTGAAAACCGAAGCAAAAGTTTTCTGACGATAATAGAATTGATTGGACGATAAGGGTCTTGGCAAAACTAAAAGGTGGTGTGGTGTGTTGTCGGAGGTCTCTTTTGAATCCTCGCTCGCTGCCTGAGCCAACTAGCTCTCCGTCTCCGGCCGCCTGCTGCAAAACAAATCGAAGAATCCGAAGACAGTTGCTGGCTCGGAGAGTAAATGATTGAGTGCACTTCTGCGATTTGTAGGCAGGGTGGGTACTAATGGTTGCAAAAGGAACCTGGGGTTTGTCGAACTTGCAGAGAGTTGGTTGTGGATGCCGGACAATCAATTCCAACAATCACTTCATGCGAGTCAATATAGTCTTCTGAAAGACGCAAAAAACTACAGTACCAGGGATTCCCGCATGGTCACCCACTGCAGTACTAACCTGGCGATGTTATGCTTAGATATGGCTGAGCGGACGGGAAGCCTCGCTTTTATAACTCTATGACCGTAGCTGCTAATTTTAATTCTTTTACATTTTTATTGAATGCATAGTAAGTCACAGAGTCCACAGTAGAATGGATGGGGGCAAGTGTGGATTTGGAAAGATAGGTTATTGCGGAGGAATCAAAAGTTGAACTCTTATTTTCTGTAGGTTTTCATGACTTGCCATCCAAATCGATTCCCAAATCCCTAGTACTTAAGCCAGGAAACCAATACACCACCTCAATCTTCCAACCAGGGAAAACAGAAAAATGAAGAAAAGAGAGCGGCGGGAAGAAAATCACCATCCCACTTAGCATATAAAGGACCGATGACGTCAACACCACTTTACCTAGCCTGACTTAGCTTTGCTGCGTAAGCTTGACGGTAACTTTCTTCGAGGCGCCCAAAATCTCGTTGACTCTGATAATCACTGCCCGCAAATCTCCTTCGGATTTGTAGGAACTAGGCGGGTTACGTTCCCAAATATTGTTTGGTTCGACATCCACATTGATTTTGCTCACATCGACCCCCACATCAAAGTAGATGATCAAAGTGTAACTGGTGCCGATTTCCTTTTGGGGATCGTAGTTGCTGTGCTCTTGCACGATGTCGATGGTTCGCACTGAGTCATTCGTAGTCTATGCAGAATGATATGTTAACCTTTTAAATATACGGGAGGGCTGGCTTTGAGTAATTACCTGGTGCAGGCCAACCTTTCGAAATTCGCTATTTGCCTTCCCGTCCCGCCCCTGCACATGAGCTTCATCTCCCTCCTCAGTCGATTGTACCCTCGCAGCTCGCTCTGTTTCTGCCTGTGCCAAAGGATGCGTGACCTGAGGTAGCCCCTTGGGTGCACTGCTACGACTCACTCCATCGTCGAGATATGTGTGGTACTTCTAGAATTCAATATATCGTCAATAAAGGAGGTCTCTAGTGGACTAGAAGAGTCTGTAATATTTAGGAGGCGTATTTACCCGATTTTTTCCAGGATAAATGTTGAATTTTATATGATTTGGCCCGTCCCTATAATCGTCGACGTATTGGCGTACTTTGAGCTGTGGGATGATGGAACCTGTGAATGTTAACCAAGGAACTTAGCTAAGGGCAACGTTAGTTGTCTACTCTTACCTTCCCTAATAAAGACCGGTGTTACGTAAGGAAAATCGTCGTAATTGTTTGTGATTCTAGCAGTATAATTGATCACAGTACCACCTTCGACGGGGAGGTCCAGGGACTTTCCTTGGTCGTCCCAAGGCCTCAAGTTCGACTGATACCACATGAACTCAAGGGGAAGATATACATCTCTGTTGCTTCCCGGGTTATCGTTCGTGCTTTGCATTATTGGAGCAACTAGAATGTCGCGGTGGCACATGTACTGGTTATTCAAAAACTCTTGAGACTCATTAAAGAAACTTGCGTCTTGAGTATCCGTCAAAAGCTAGAGAATTTGTATCGTATGAGACATTGTTTTAGATCTGCAGGGAGCTGGAGGGATAAATACCATGGATTTCGCGATGGGTAACCCGTTAATTAGGTTCTCGAACATAGCGTCGTAAAGAACTTGCATGAGAGAATATCTAAGCTCTACATAATACTTTGTAATTGTCTCCACAGCCATGTATAGGTAGTACTGATCTCGCGGCACTTCTTGGTTATTCTGGTAGTGCAATGGATATTGATACGGTTCCTAGTGAAGTTCAATATTTTGTCAGTCGGGGTTGCAGCTCTCACCGCAAATTATCAAGTATCGCAGGTCATACCTGAAACCACTTCCTGCCCTTCTTGACATAGTGATTTCTCAACCATGGCAGCAAGAACGAGCCCGCGTACCACCGAATAAGAAGCTCCGGGCTGCAGTACTTCTCCTCTTGACCGTTGCTCTTTCCAGGCTCAAACCCACCCGTATCCGACCCAGAGATACTGACACCGTTGAGACCCACAGAGAGCACTTGGGGAATAGTGATCTTCCAAAAATCCCACGTGCTTGCATTGTCCCCAGACCAGAGCCCGGCAAAGCGAAACATGCTAGAGAAGCTTCCCCTCCCGAGGATGAAGTTGCGCTTGTTCTCTCGGCCTTTCATACGATTGAGGCCATGGTATGTCGCTTTGTGAAGGTTGTATGAATATAGAGCCCATATTTCAATGGCTAGCTGCTGCTTGGACTTCTTTTTCACAGCATCCGAATTCAGCAACAGGCGAGACGGGAGCCTATAAGCACATTACTTGAGACCTGTTTTAGTTTTTCATAGCATTGATGTCCGGGGCATACCCTTTCATGTCACCGTATGCATCACCAATTGCAGGTGTCGTCATGTCTTGCCATATGAACTCAAGTCCAAAGTCGAAGAGATCCTTATACTGTTCCCCCCACCATATGCGATTTTCCTCCTTGCTAAGGTCAACATAGTGGCCCGGCTATATAATTTCGTTCAAATCAGTACTCAGGGGCTGAGTTGAATTGGAAGAGAGTATGGACTTACTGTGCCGTTATTATAACCATAACTCACAGCACCATGGTAGGGCTCCTTTTTGTTGAAAATATCTTCGAGATTGCTAGCGATGGCTTCAGTACTTGCAACATAATGCCCCGATCGAGACGTAAGGGGGACTAGGAAAAGTGGAATCTACTAGTTGTCCCCGTAATCCGGCCGACGGTTCGAGTCGTTGGGATTGATTTCATCTGTTCCACCGCCGCTAAAATTGAAGTAACGAACATCTTTTGACTGCCCACTCGTACCCTTGGTGTACCTCTCGTCCAGAATGAATCTCCTATTGGGGAAAACCAGCGCAACCACGTCAGCTTTGTAATATTTGGGCGTAATGCCTACACTAACCCATCACGAAGACCCTCTTGGAGGGTTTTATAACCTTCCGGCCGTGAAGCAGTTTTGTCCCTGATACTGATAACAGGCGTGATATTTGTTGAACACTTGATACCCTTATTCCTGAGCGTTGAAAACATAGTCTTGGGATCGTTGGCGGGATTCATTGTGAATGTTCTGAACTCGTGCTAGACCATTACCCTGTGTTAATATACCAAATCAACCAAGGTGGGCCTGTCAAGGAAGAGCAACCTGAAAGTCAACATCAGCATGGATACCATCTAATGGAATCCCCGCATTCCGGTATTTATCAACGACATCGTGGAGATCAGCGGCTGTCGAATATCCGTAGCCTTCAATAAGACGGGATATGGAATTAGTCGACAATTCTCCGGTGCAAACTCCCCCCCAGAACTTACAGGCTTGATGATTTCCAAGAACATATCTCGGCTTTAGCATTCCTCGTCCTACCAAGCCGGATTGAAGTCTAAATTATTAGCTTTGAAGGACCACAACTAGGATATCGTCCTCAACAGCGAAACATTGCAAAAAACTAACCTCACTATCTCTGGGACGTTATTCGCGCTGATTATATAAACATCCATCGCATTGAATCTGGTGCCCAGCTTGATGTAACCCGAATTGGTCTTTCCAAAATCCACAGCTATTTGGGAGTAATTGTCTATATAGGTTGCTGTGACATTTGCATGTTCGGGGTTCGCATTCACTTGCAAAAAGAACGGATCTGAGTGATATCTTGTTGTAGCAGTCAATAACATAGTTGGCATCAGATCAAAAACAAAAGAACTTACAAAGGTTCACGGGGATCGAGGGGTCCCCTGTTATAGACCTGCTGGTACTGCATATTGTCACAGTCCGTAAAACTGTTAACCAAAGGTGACCCGGATTTTAAAGGTAGGGCTCACTGAAATAGTTCATGAAAGTAGGGCGCTTCATGAAGTCCGTGCCTCCTTGCTCTCCGAATCCCACATATTCTCCATGTCCGGGTTTGATAACATCCAAGATTACGTCCTTCAACATGGTGTGATCCGGATTTCTGTGCCACCTAAATGTCTTTGGGGAAGTTTCCCAAGCAATTTGGTACTTCCAATCTGTCCCCGCAGCCTTAGTATATTCATTTGGCATCGTATACGGCTTTTTTAAAGGCTTCATTTTACGAATAGCCTAGGCAATTTCCTATAATTAATTTTTGATTTTAAAGGTTATCCATGATGATTACCTGAATTCTGAAGGGTTCTTGATATATAACCAATACCATTCCATCGCCAACGTTGTAGGGCTTCTTATCATCGAAGTCTGGGGGAGGACCAACCGCCGTTACTTCCGACTAATTGAGGATCAAACGTCAACAAAGATGCTCCCAAGATGAATACTCCATTTACCGTAAGTTTCCAGTAGTTGCTCTTAGGCGGTGTACCCTCTGAGGCCGGAACCAAGTCGGTCTTCCACGTGATACCCCTGTAGCTGTCTAGGGCATGGATGAGCTGAGAAGTGAAGTCCTGCAGGATGGTTCGGCTATGATTGAATGTCATTATCGGCATTCTTACACAAATAATAAGCGACCAACCTGTTTTCGTCCCCATATTCATCTGCTGTCCTCACCGAAGGGTCATATCTAACTCTAAATAGGGTGGGTCTGATGAATTGCACCACGCAAAGCGTATTATCGTCAAATGTGAGCGTCAATCCATGATAGTGCGTGTCTCGGTATGGGCTGGCTATGGAGGGGTCGCTTGGTTTGGGAGGATCTTTAGAGACACTAATGACCTTTTTGGGGCCACCCCAAGCTTTGGCAGCATCGAAGTAATCCTCCGCTCGACAATAGTTGAGAGGATCACCCCTACCCGACATATTGACTCCGGATCAATAGTTGTGGCTTCAGCTAGATATCTCTCGATCTAGCGAGCAAGTGCGACAGTGAAAGGGATTGAGAACTTCGAATGTGGTAATATGGGGACGACGAAGGATAGGTTCAACGAATGGATGTCAGGTAACAATATAGGTATGGATAAAGCAAAGCTGGTTGTAGTAGGAATTTTTCAATAGGTAGAACGAATCCTGCACTGAAGTGGTCGATGAGGAAGTACGTCAGTGATCAGAGGGGTGTATGTACGTATTTGTATAAATGATCTATCTACCAAAACTTTGTAACTGCTTTAAATGATTGTCAGCCAAGCATATACTTAAAAAGCATGTGTCAGATAGGTAGATGCTTTGCACAGGGGGGCTCTGGCCTGCCAAAAGAACTTTCCTGCGGATAGCGCTGCATTGGGGGTGTCAGTCGGCTAGCCACAGACATTGTCCCATCGGACAGCGTGTTCAGCGACAGTTGATCAATCCGGATCCCTGATTGCATCTGTTCAGGCACATTCCGTTCATTGCTGTACAGTTATTGTCGCCGATAATTTGTTATGAAAATGTTACTAGGATGAATGCCGAAAGTCCACTACTTGGGAATGTGGATGCAAAGTTGTTCGCAAAATTCTGGATAGGCCTGCATACGTACACAGCATGCGCTTATAGATCCAAATATCCGCTAATGCCCTCCTCCTGTGCTTGCGGGAGGGCTTAGGGTGCTCTCAAGGAGGCCTGGCCGGTCCACTATCTAGTGGTTTAGATTACAATGTAAAAGCCGTGGGGCCGACGGGCCGGTCTGCACGTCTGACACATGCATGTAGGCGGGGAAATAAAATAAAAGCATTGGTCCCTCCTGCTTGATTGCCATCCTAAACTGGCAGTGTCGTGTCTGTGTGTCGCTTCATTCGCTATTTTCTAGGTCTTGAAGACACAAACACCCATGATCTCTAATTACAAAGAGAGACACAGCGTTTCACGGCCTGCTGCCTCTAAAAAAAAGCCCCCCCAAAAGTAGCCTATCATTGAGGAGGCAATGCACGGCTTCTTTTGAATACTACTCTCTTTCAATGTTAAAAGGCTAAAGAGTCGATAACACTATCTCACAGGGGTGTGCTAAAGGAATGATTCTATTCTATTCATCCTAAAATATCGGTGAAGAGATTGATAGATGGATTTCAACAAAAACATTCTCTTCAATCATGCACCTCGTTCTAGCAAGTCCATTTCTTAGGTTACTTCCATGGGTGAACCGCCTAACAGGGCTATAGTAGTCATTATTAGCCCTAGAAGAATGCACAGATATATTGCTATCTCACAAAAGCAGATCAATTGAAAATTGCCACTATCATGTCAAAATCGCAGGTGCAATTGCAAACTTCATGCATGCACGAACTCTTTTGAACCTGTTCGGGCGGCGGGGGGATAAAGCGTAGCAAGTGGGGTATATTCCATAGACTGGGATAATTTGTATCGTGATATTTGAGTTGTTAGATACGATTCGCAAATGAACTGCTCAATTGTTGGCATTCGGGCCTAGAAGCACTACTGCCGATCTCCTCCTGAGTGGGCTTTCAGCCCTACAGGAAACGAGCGGGGAATGTGGGGTAACGGTTACACTGCAGAAAAATATGGCAAACAGACTTGGCACAGGTTTTCTGGCAGCTGCAGGTCGATGCAAATGTTCGCCCTCCTGCAAGCTGCTTAGAAGTGAATCGCGAAGGTGCTTCTAAGGTTGCTTCATTAATTGTCCGTTTGGGGACGGTATTTTGTTAACTATACACTAATCTTTCAATTCATTTATATATCCTGCATATTTGTTCCAGTCTAGGGATGACTACCGGTAGCTAGATGTGAAGTAAGGGATATAGTTATTGTGGGTTTAGTTGTGATGTTTGGTTGGTCTATAATAGCTCGCATTGCATGTCAGCTTATACATTGTTCTAGCTCGGGTCTATTACGGTCCCTGATAGCAATTTAGGGCTGAGAGTCTCGCACTCGGTGCGGGGAAAAAGATTTGAGGTGCAGGCGCTATAGTTTGCTTTTGTTATAAGTGCATCCTGGCAGGAAGTGTGCTTGTCTCTTTTCTCCTTTTTGGGACATCTCGAAGCACTTTCTCTCGAGAGTCTGTTAGGTGTAAGATAATTGTTTGGTTGATTTATTGCGGAGAATGTGGGCACCAACCACAATCCTTTATCATGCCTAATAGCGCCTATAAACGTTTGCAGCCCTTTCGTCAGGGGTTACACCTGACATATATCGCTCAGGAGAGGGCAGGGGAGCTTGTCTGTTGTTCAGAAGAAATGTAATAGACTTAATGATCAGAAGGGGGATCTTGTATAGTCAATTGCAGTTACATTGCAAGATAGTTAGAGCGCCAGGAGTAATGATTCTGAAAGTCACGTCATGCTAGTCAATTTCGACCGTTGATAGAAGCTCTCGACGGCAATCGTCCAAGCTTTCTCCACCCATTAAGAGAACCTAAGAATTTCCAACTGTAGTATATCATCTATCAAGCCCGACCAGTGCAGATTAGCCCATCATCGCTCCTTGCGCTCATATTTCGTGGAACGTCTTGCCGGAATCGTTGATAAACCCATGTCTTCATTGTGTTTCAAAGGTGGTTCTAGATCGTCATGATCTAACGCCTAATATAACCCCCTCCACAATCAATTTCTTTAGTCCATATTCAGTCGCAGTTACAGCTTGTTGCTTGGTTAAGGTTTGGCTTGGGGTTAGGTGTAGATCTGACAACGGTTTGGGTGAGCCACAAGACCCACGATTTTCTGGGTATAGAATGTATAGGCCCATGAATTAAGCCTGGGTGTAGTTTCTACTCCCGTATTTCGATAATCCAGTTCCTGAGGGGAGCAGAGATAGTTCGGGAAGACGCTGACATCAGGTAGTCACCGGAATCACTTTACGCGCAAGCTAAGGCGTATTCTAACACATTGGCGTATGTGTCGCAGCCTTTTATTTGGGTATGGTGGCGGCTTCGCCGCCCCCTTCGGTAAAAAAGAATCCTAAACCCTAAAACCCATGAAATCCAGCCAGCTGAGAGCCAGCCCATCAAGATTCCGTCCAGCCAGGGCAGAGTTAGCCCGTCCAGATTACGTCCAGCCAGCCGAGAGCCAGCCCATACAGCCAGCCAAGAGCCAGCCCGTCCAGATTGCGTCCAGCCAGCTGAGAGCCAGCCTGTGCAGATCGCATCCAGCTAGCCAAGAACCATCTCACAGTGAGTATGTCAGCGTTGTCTAGATCGTCTCCAACCGGCCAAAAGTCAGCCCATCCAAATCATATTCAGTTGACCAAGGTCAGCCCATCCATATCATATTAAGTTGACCAAGAGCCAGCCTATCTTGACCATGCCCAGCCAGCAGAGAGCTAGCCCGTCCACCCGTCTCGATCATCTCCAGATATTCGAGAGCCAGCCCGTCCAGATCACGTCCAGATCACGTCCAGCCAGCCGAACCCGTCCAAATTGTATCCAGCCAGTAGAGAGCAAGCCGGTCTCGATCGGCTCCAGACATTCGAGAGCCAGCCTGTCCAGATCGCATCCAACTACCAGAGGGCGAGCCCGTCCAGATCATATCTAGCCAGCCGGGAGCCAGCCCGTCCAGATCGCATCCAGCCAACGCATCTAGATCATTTCCAGCAAGTTGAGAGCCAGCCCACCCAGATTGCGTCTAGCCAGCTCGGATTGCTGACCAATAGCTGTTGTGAGAGCCACACTCAAGCAAAGCGCCACAGTTCACTAATCATGACTGAAAAAGACCATCTGCCAACCAATGAGCATTCTGTAACTTGCCACAGTAAGATGGTACGTACCACCATCAACCAATGAGAATGCTTCGAGCCGACAAACCATGTGTATATATTATAGATATGAGGATGAGACCTACAACGAACGAATTAGTAAACAGCAAGAAAGGCTGTTATTTAGAGTAAGGTGATGAACGGCTGCATCTTAGTCTCCGGTCTCCGGGAATCCTGGGGTGACGTTTGTGACGATTTAGGGACATAAGATGCGGAGAATCTACAGAATTCTCAACGAATCGTCACTTTAAGCTTTTGTTCTGGATCATACCCCTGGAGCTTAGTTGTATATCTGATAAGTAACCAACGAAAGCTTCGAATAGTTGAATGTACGAATGGAATGAGAGTAAGATTTGCATTGGAGAGTATGTAGGACGAATGAAGTAGCATTGCTGCAGGATGTAATTTGTCCGGGTTGGGTATCGTATTGAGTGCTCCAATTATAGTATGTAAGAATTACCGTGAACCCCCGTCTACCCTCTGTTCCCTAGGATATCCTCAAACTTGGAGCCCTCTCTGGAGAACGATAGGTTTTCGGTTTCGTCATTTTCATCAAGCATTCGATCGATCCGCCGGTTCTCCTTTGTCTACTCATTCAATCAGCACCCTCGCACCGTGGAAGCAGCGGGAAGGATTCTTACGATACCACTACCATCACCTTAATCAACGTAGCTATCTCTGGAGATTGACAGGATGCCGGTATCGTCATTCTCATCGAAGCTGCATTCGTTTTCCTCATCTAGACATCAAATCAGCACTCGAAACCAGCAGGAGAGTAAGAAACAAAAATTCGTCGCTGGTGGTTTTAGAGGATTGACCCAGACATTATTGTTACGTTAGGGGAAGAAATACGCATTCCATTCCCTTGGAACAACCTACGACGGTTAACTTGTGTTAATATGGCCATGCGGTTATGAGGGTGTACATTTTGTACATATAGATATCCAGAAAGCATGGTTTTATTACTAATGACAACATTGGCCGTGAGAGACAGCGCTGCAGATTTTTTGAGCGTTAGACGTGCTTCCATCGATATCCCCAATGTATCTTATCTTGGTCTTTCGAATCCGCAGGGATCGTTAGAGGGAGATCTGCGTGAATGTGCCCAGATTTCACTTACTGACGATCAAAATGTTGATTTGGATGATGTTTTGTTTATCTTCTTTCGCTCATGGTTGTGAAGGAGGTGATGTGCAAGTCGTTGTTCCTAATCGACCGGTCGGGAAACCTGCATGAAGCCTAGTCTTGATTAGCTGTTCACTCAACAAGTTGCTTCCGCGCAGCGGGAAAAAGCGTCTGACCGGGACTACATGAAGCCGGGCTTGGCCAGCACCAAAACAAGTCTCGGCTAGGGCGGCCTACCCTCTGGCGGAAGGAAAATGTGGGGCATGCCTTCAGAGGCATCTAAAGGCATGCAAAGGCGTCTAAAAGACGTCACTCTAGTAATTTTACGCTTTACCATGGCTGTGTCAAATAAGGTTCAGCACCCTTCCGTCAACCACTACATCATCACCGTCAATCGCTACATTTTCACCATCACCCTCTCGTCACCCTCTCGCCATTCCTCATTTACCCAACCTCTTTCCAGCTTTTATAAGCATCTATTCCTCAATCTCAATCTGTCTCTATTTGCTAATCTCTGCTCACTGTTAGTCTACAATTTACGATACAAAGAGTTCTCCAGATCATGATACCAAACTTGGAAGTGATGGTGGTTTGTATATCTTCATAATTCTCTCTTATCTTATACAGAATGAGTGCAGGATCGGAGAGGCCATGGAGGACTTAGACGACGAATAGAGGAGCGGGGGAGGCATGATGTGCATTTTGGTGATTTTTGTAATAGAAATTACATGACACCTTTTTGGACATCTTTCCATATAAACATGATTCGACGCGTACGCCTTTTTGGGTGTCTCTCCATGAAAGTTTAATATGTGACGTAACGCCTTTCTGACGTCTTTTTGATGCCTTTTTGATGCCTTACAACGCCTTTATGACGCTTTCTCATGACAACTTTTTAGCACCTTTTTAAAAGGCGTATCTCACGTTTTCCTCTTACCATAGAGCTAAGGTAGGCTATTGAGATGAAGGCCGATACTGCCTAAGGGCGGCTGGCAGGAACGCGGCCTGATCGGTAGGCGCCTAAAATGCTCGGCGGCCGGCTGTGTAGCGTGTCAACATCCCTTGATTCTTTGAATCCAGTGAGATGGTTAACGGAAGGTCTGCGTGTGGAGTATTCCGTGCTCAGATTCACTTATGAGCAACTGAGATGTTTGTGTGGATAATCTTTTGTTTCATAGTTAAAGGGCGTGAGGTGTAAGTAGGAGGGTGGGAGTCAGGGGTAGAAGGTTTGAGGGGTAGGAAATAGAAAGGAAGAAGGGAGGGAAATGGAAAATGGAAAGAGAAAGGGAAAAGGGAAAGGGAAGGAAAGGAGAGTATGTTGCTTGCGAGCGACGAAAAATCCACCCTCCGATCATTAAGTTTACCTTAACGTCTACCCCACGTGTACTGCAAAAATTTGTCGCGGAATGGTTCTACAATTCCGAGCGAGTGGGGTATTTGTTGTCGGTGAACTCTTACAAGCTTGTGGACAATATTCCTAGAGTATCAATCTTACCGGGCAAAATCTATGCCGAGTGACATCAGGGGTAAACTATCACTCGGTTCATTAATGTGGGAAAGTGACGAATACCACAATAACTTCACCAAATCATTGGATCGAGCTCTAAATATATTGCCATAAAATAGCCAATATAGAATGCATGGTATTACATTTCTGTGTTATGATCTTCTCTCAAACTCATCGTCCTTCATTCGAATTCTCCAGCAAACCAACAATTCACAAGTCACAGTCCAAAGCAGCAGCACAATCCTAGGACTTTCTAGCGATAACGTGCGAACCCATCCTCGCGTACCCATGAAGATGGCTTAGAACTTCTTTAGCCATCCCTCGCCAATTTTGCCTCCATCCTGTGATGACGCATACGCAGCAGTGCAGAGAGATGGCTAGTAAGACTGGATCGGTCCGGTGGGTTGTGCACTATAGCTCGCACAAACAAAGGTGTCATGTATGGGTGCTGGTGCGAGTATCAAGCCCTACTATCCTCCTCCGCTAATTTCTTCGTATCCAAATCAAAAAACGCTCCAATCCAACGCCATAACGCCGTAATTACCCTTCCTCACGACTCCAAATACTTCCTCCTCACAGTCCTAACCCATCTTCTCCTCCTCCATTCCCCTCTCCCTTCCACCCCTTCCCCCTCCGAATCATAAACCCACCTCTCGCCCTCCTCCTCCACCTCAACCCCGCCAAGACACCTCTCATGCACCCACGTCACACTCCCCAAATCTAGCGTCCACTTCCCCTCACTCCACTCCCATCCAGGCGGATATTTCACATCTTCGAAGAACCTACACCCTTTTGGCCGCTCGTCCGCGATCCGAGCTGGACTAAGCGGCTCGTAAGGAGTGTGGGAGAATAGCCACGGCTCGTACCCGCCACCGCTGGTGCGGTGCTGCAGCTCAAAGATCTCAACCTCTCTTGTTTCCGGAGTGGTAGACAACGTGAAATCATTGTGGACCCAAGAGTCGACTTTCTCAAAGACGGTCTTTTCCTGCCGGAGGAGATGCTGGTTATGGGTTTTAAATACGACATATCGGAGCTTTGGATGTGCAAGTGCCAGCGCGGTCCAGCCAACGACCAGGAAGATGAAGCGCCATGGGAGGAGGTTTGCAGATATGAACATAGCTATGCTAGCAAAAAAGAGCACAAGGAATACGGCGGAACTGAGTTTCTCGTCACCGAAATTCGTTGGCGGACCAATCAACGCGATCGTTTTGTCATGGAGTAGCGAAAAGTCATCCATAGAGTTCTGCAAATCTCGGAGGTTCCGGAAGAAGTCTTTGCTAATCTCGCTGACGGCGCGGACCTCGGGTGGTGGTGCGATCGCGGGACCAGAGGCGGTGTAAATACTATTTGGAGCTGGCGGGTGCCGTGCGATGAAGGAGGGGACCATGAGGAAGAAGAGGATTACTATGGGTGGCAGCGCAAAGATTAGGTAGGGGTCTAGGCAGATGAATGTATAGACTGCAGCGAGGGAAAGGGTGTGGCTGGGTTCCTTCCAACTGAGGAGGCGAAGTAGCCGGTGCTGGAAGATGAAGACGATTCCGACGCGAGAGTTGAAGCGGCGGAAGTTGTGCGACATGGTCGTGAGGGAGAAGGCAGGGCGGGTGTCGTCGCTCCTGGGGTCTTTGACGCCTGGTACGTCATCTTTGTTGGTGAGCGTGAAGTCGCTCGGAAGGACGGATTGTAGCAGCTTCTGGAAGAGACGCTCTTGCACGCTGGTTGATAGGGAGGACGAGGAGGAAGGGTCGGCCGACATTTTGCTGTCGGAGACGCCAGAGTAGGAATGCCGGTGCGGGGTGTGCGACGTGATGCCGAGGGTAGTGCAGAGGGAGGAGACAGAGAGTTTGTGATGATCGTGAGGTTGCGGCGACGGCGAGCGAGAACGAGGATGTGGTGGCGGCAGTGGAAGTGAAGAGGAGGAGGAGGAAGAGACAGAGTCTGAGCGGTATCGCGGGGTAAAGTCTATGGCGAGGGAGTCATCCATGATTGGGCATGTGGTGATGAGGTGGTGTTGTGTGGTTGGTATCCGGATTTGCGGATTGGTGATGACGCGCATGTGAAAGCACAGCGGAGAGATAAGATAGATCAGATAGCCACAACCAGGAGCAGAGATGAGGCTGAATGATGAGGCTGAATGATGAGGCTGATCCTGGTCGGCCCATGCACTTTGCCCAAGCACCGAAAACCGAAAACGATGAGAGAACTTTAGAACGAACTAACCAGGAGGCTAAATACACCAAGGCTGCTAAATACTAAATCCCGTGAAAAAGGGTCCATGACGAAAAAAGTGGAGTCTTTTCGCGGTTTCGTGGTGGGAAATGGAAGTTGAAAGCGGATCCCCACCTTCGGTGCGGGTGCAGATGTGTAGGATGGATGTGTACTTAATGCACGATGAGAGTACGGCGAAGGATCGCGGCTTCATGGTAGTATGGATGTTTGATGAGCGTAATGCCAAATAACTTAGTTTGTGACCCTCTTCATGTAAATCGATGATGCCATCCATACAATCAATTTACCAGGTCCCTGTCGCGATGGATGGGCCGATGAATGGTAAGGTAGTTGAGTCGGGTACTTTCTGTGTCTTGGGCCTCCTTTTCCACCCATCATCGCCATCTTCACCGCGAAACACGAAAAGAGAGGGGAGACGAAGTCGTATCGTACAGAACAACATTCACTCGCTCGTTCACTATCCCTCGCTGCGTGCGCCCGTTCGTACTGTCCTTTGGCTGGATTCCAACAACTCAAATCGCTGGCCTCGCCTCGTCATGCAGAAGTAACGGTGGCCGTAACACTCGTCCCGCTGATCTAGGGCTCTATCTAACCTAACGGCAACGGTCGTTCTTCGCGCCGTCCTTCCAAACAGCAACAGCAACAGAGCAACGACCATCCTCCCCCAACAACCACTCCCCATTCCCTCCCAGCGACCTCGCGTCTCTGCGGTCTCGCAACCCTGTCCATTTCCCGTTATTGCATGAGTTCCGGGCGTCCCTCGAAGAGACCTCCTTGACCTTGGTGCATCTCCTCAGCTTGCCGAGCCAGCGAAAGACTACCTGCATACGGATTACATCCAATCTCCACCAAGACTGCAATATTTCGCAATAAGCAATAATACTTTCTCCCCCAAATACTACTACCTCCACTCACTCACACTCGCACTCGTTCATTTATTCGATCGATTAGCCGACCGCCGGAAGGGTGAAGCGTGTTGCTGAGCTGTCATCGTCGTCATGCCGGTTCAAGTTTCGCGACAGCATCAATCGCAGCCTCATCATGCTAACCACTCGACAACCTCCCTTACCAGCAACCCAAATACCAGTACCTACTCGTTACATAGAGATTCTCCGACTTCATCGCGAGATGATGCGTCCAGCACAACTAGCTCTATATCTATCGGTAAGGGAGCAATGGCAATGGGGGAGAGAAGGGGCGATGGCGTTCAATGGGTTCTTGGAGAGGAACGTGCTGACAATGCTGCTCTCGCGTCCGCAGATGGCCGGCAAAGGAAGCGTCTACATATGAATCCGGAGTCCTCAAATCTTCCCCGAAACACGGCATTACGAGAGCCTAGATCTCCGTCCAAGCCGACAACAAGACCTGGGGTTCGGGATTCGAAGAGACCACTGGTAACCAGGGCTCCCGATTTCTCCAATTTGAAGTCGTACGTGAAATCGCGGTTTCTCCTTTTACGATTTCTTCACGCGGGAGAGTAATTTGGGCTGATTCGAGGTACTTTTCTGGAACAGAGATAATAACGGCCGAACTTTTGGACCTTCACTTAACTCATCTTCCGCCTTTATGAACGCTAATGCCCGTACTAATGCCAATGAGTCCTCTCAAAATCTACACCAAACCGAGGAAAGTAACGTAACAACATTTTATGCATTCGGTGATGCCAAGCTAAAGGGTGAGGCTGCCGGATTAGACGACCCATTCGACTTTCAGCCATCAATGAACCTGGAGGACGTACATAGGGGCATCATCGACCATGAGCAGCTCAACCAATTCCCGAATCCGATGCGCAAAGTCAGCGGTAGCAGTATTCGTGCCGGATTTGGAACGCGTGCTGCGGATCAGAGCGGGAGTCGGGACCAAAATGTTCCAACCAGTTCAGCTGTGCAGGGAGGATCGTTACTACGGAGACCCAGCGTCAACAAGTATTCTCTGCCGCAAAATCGGGATGCAACTCCTCGCCGGCGGGTAAGTAACGCTGGAAATTTGACCATTTCGACCTCATCATCTACAAAGTACCGCACGGCCATTGCGACCATAGAGCCAGCAAGCTCAACCAGAGAGAGAAGGAAGCCGAGCAGTGCGGTCGGTGCATCTGGTTCGTTGGGTCCACCAGTGCCGTCGAAATACCATAAGCCAGGTGGGTATTCAGATGCTGCGACTGAAGGAGGTGTAAAGATTCCAGTTTCTGCACGGAACACAAAGTCAAAATCGCTACAGCCCCCTCCACGGCAGGGACAAAACCTGCCGCTTAAGCCGTCACTTACCCCTGACCATTACCGTGCTTCTGTAGGGTTCGCTCCCAGGTCTCCGAGATCTCCGAGCACTAGCAAAAAGATCGGTACACCAGGTTCCACGGCTAATCGCAGGATATCTACCATCCCGCACGCGTCCGGATTGGCAGCTAGAACAATTAGTCCGACGGATGCGAGGCGGCTGAAGAGACTGTCCATGTTGAATACGCCTCCGCCACCGTCGCTGCCAAATTCCTTGGAACCTGTTAGGTCCACGCCGGGAAGCCCATCAATGATTCCCAGGAAGAGTGTGACGCCTTCGTCCCAGGGAACAACTCCAGAGCCGCAACGAAAATCCTATAGTTCAGGCCTGTCGATATCGTCGACAAGCACCTCCGCACGGACATCAACAAGTTCATCGCAGCCGAAGCTTGCGGTAAATCTAGTATCTTCACGGCTACCGAGGCCACCACAACTGGAAAGAGAGGACGATGATATACCACCGGTACCGCCATTACCAAAGAACCTTGCTTCGCCGTCCGAACCTCAAAGCGGTGAGTCAAGTCTTGCGCCCAGCTACGACAATACGCCTGTAGGTACATTCAAGAGCAGCAACAGTAGCCTTTATGGGCCCCGGAAGTCTAGCCTGGCGCCTGATCGTGAATCTGTGCGGTCTCTTGATTCGGATCAAGCCTTGAGCTCGGACTCCCCTACCAGCAGGACAAAGAGCTCTCATAGCACTGTGTTTACCCCACGGAAGTCCAGTCTTGCACCGGATATGCTTGGACAGCCAGAGCCTCTCGAAGAGCCAGAGATATTTGACCTAGAGAACTTTGAGCCGATATATGTGGGGCCGGAAACTGGAGGATCGCCAAAGCCGGCAGTTACGACGGACCGAGAAACCCGGAGGAAGCGAGGTATGACATTGGGAGGTATGGGATTGGGAGGTGGAGCGTTCCATATGTTAGAAAACAAGGCTTCCGCTTCGAGTTTGAGAAAGAAGGACCTTGCTCCTATTCGGTTGCCACCGCTGAATTTACTACCACTGAGTACACCAACTATCGCGCGAGTCAATGCTTTGGGCCCTGCTTCAGATTCGGAAGAGCTTACACCACCCCCGCAAATAGGCAACAGGACTCCTGGCACCCCTATGACCGCATCGAGGGCTACTTTCTTTGGCCGGCGAGACGAGGGTGTCCCCCTGCATAATGAGCGGAGCATGAGCTCGTTTAACCATTCCGTGCCAACAGCAGAGAGTCCTTCCAGTCTGTCGATGAGGGCCAGTTCGAGGGCAAGTAGCAGCATACCCGTTTCAACTAGCAGCCGGATGGGAAGACAGACAATCAGCCCGTACATATCTAGCTCCTTACCGAGGGGTGCATCGAGAACCGATAATGAGGCTAAGGGAGCTGAGCATAAGAAAACCGGAATGCAGATGCCGGGAACAACCAGGGTCAAGAGCAGGTTACGAAAGAGCCAAGACTCGTTGAAGAACGCCGCTCCAAGTGATGACCTTACCGATTCTCCATCAACTACAACCTCGATTCGACGGAAGTTGAGCTTGAGCTGGAAGAAGTCTTCGCAGGGAAAGAACAGTCATGCCGCGACGGAGCGGGCGGAGGAGTACGCTCAGGGAACTGCAGCAGTAAAATTTGACAACATGCCGCCTCCGAGGCTGCCGACTTCTTCCACCTGGACGGCTTCAGGTGCCGTTAGTACGCCAAGCCCCAGCAAAGGTCTTGCCTCACAGGCACGAAGGAAAGGGTCTGTTAGCAACGGGCCCTTCGGACAGCATGACAGAACACGAAGCGATAGCTGGGGTGCCGCACAAAGTCCTAAAAAGGAAAAGAAGGTGGAGGAAAAACCGGCTACAACTTCCAAGGCCGCTGCCGCCGCGAGTTCCATCTTGAGTCCAATGACCAAAATGCTTGGAAACAAGGGATCGCTAAGCCACTTGCGAGGCGGCAGACAACCACCACCACCACCACACAACACCGACCCTAACCTAGATCAAGACGATCTTATTGCCGAAGAGGAGATACGGAAGATTGCCTCCAAGCGAAGGAATCTGGATCAGGCAGCCACACAGTTGGATGACTTGAAGCGGCGAGCTGGACCAAAAGAACGTTTGTCGCCGCAGCAAGTTCTCAGGATGGGTTGCCTCAATATCTTTGAGAAAGGCGAGATTGTCGATTATAAGGACGTTTATTTTACTGGACTTGCAGATGCGAAGAAACATATTGGGGATCTGAAGAATAGCTCTCTGCCCAACTTTGGGTATGATGACGAGCGGGGCGACTACACCATTATCAAGGGCGATCACCTCGCCTATCGGTACGAGATTGTGGATATCCTCGGTAAGGGAAGTTTTGGGCAAGTGGTACGATGTATCGATCATCGCACCGGTGGGCTCGTGGCAATTAAGATCATCCGCAATAAGAAGCGCTTCCACCAGCAAGCCTTGGTGGAGGTTAATATTTTGCAGAGGCTCAAGGAGTGGGTGAGTTGCTTCTAAAACCCTCGAGCTTGTCCCGGGCTAATCTATAATCGTAGGATCCACAACAAAAACACTCTTTGATCAATTTCACACAGAGTTTTTATTTTCGGGGACATCTGTGCATCTCGACCGAGCTATTGGGAATGAATCTTTATGAATTTATCAAGAGCAACGATTTCCGCGGGTTCTCGCTCAAGCTTATCCGGAGGTTTACAAAGCAGATGTTAAGCTCGTTAGTTCTTCTTAAAGGCCATAGAGTTATCCACTGTGATCTTAAGCCGGAGAATATCCTGCTTGCCCATCCTGCGCGTACGGAGATTAAGGTTATCGACTTCGGAAGCAGCTGCTTTGAGAATGAAAAAGGTGCCATTTTATACCCCCTCTCCCTCGCAACCACTAAGCTGACGGGAAGCAGTATATACGTATATCCAGTCGCGTTTCTACCGCTCCCCCGAAGTCATCCTCGGAATGAGCTACGGTCTGGCAATCGATATGTGGTCGCTCGGCTGCATCCTGGCGGAGTTGTTTACCGGCTACCCCATCTTCCCCGGAGAAAACGAGCAAGAGCAGTTGGCATGCATCATGGAAGTCTTCGGACCGCCGGAGAAACACCTGATCGAGAAATCCACGCGTCGGAAACTGTTTTTCGACTCGCAGGGAAAACCGAGGATGATTGTCTCCAGCAAGGGACGGCGGAGAAGGGTTAGCTCCAAGTCTTTGCAGTCGGCGCTAAAATGCGATGATGAACCCTTCCTGGACTTTGTCTCCCGGTGTCTCCGATGGGATCCCGAGAAGCGCATGCGCCCTGATGAGGCTATGAACCACGAATTCATCACTGGAAGAAAGGCACCCACACCGAGCCGCGCACGATCCGGAAACTATGCCTCTGCCACAGCCAGCAGCGATACCAGAAGCGCTAGGTACACAGCGTACTCCCGTCCACTCCCAGACCCTCCGGCGGCAGCAGGATCCCGGAAGCCAAGCCACAGCCCGATGAAGAGCACTATCAGTGCTACCGGGAGTATCCGTGGGAAGAACCCCACTATCGCAGCCACAGCGGGGAACAAGAGGAATAGCACCGGTGCGACTATCGGCGGAACGTCACTCCCGAGAGTTGCGGCAGCAGCAGGTCAGAGTCAGAGAAGCTTCAGCGGCAAAGCAGCGTATGGTACCGAGGGGAGATCGAGCGTAGGACAGAGGAGGGCAGGAACAGGTGGGAGTAATAGGATGTTACAAAGCGAGGGAGGTGGGGGAGGCGCAGAGAGTTCGAGCGGTGAGGGAAGGAGGAGGTAGCAGCTCTGTGACGATGTGACGGTATAACGAGAACCTAAAAAAAACACCGGATGTGGATGTAATATTTTTATTTTCACCCCAGAGCAATGGGATGGCGATTGTGTTTCCTTTTTTTTACATGGTTTTTTTCGTTTCGATATTTGTCTGATTTTTTTCTGTTCATATGAGGAGTTTTTTGTACGCTAGACACGACTTCTCTTTTCTTTCCTTCTTTCTTTCTTGCGTGTATGCTGGGAGTTTTTGCAACCGTTTATTGTGTGCAGACACAGATACACTTACACTCTTTTCTTGCCTATAAGGTTTAAGGACTCTTTTCCTTCCTTCCTTCGATCCATTCCTTCCACCAGTTTTTGCCCTTTTCTGATCCTCCCTATACACCACGGGGATATGACGTGATGATTATTACTATTGCACTACTATTGCATCTTATTTTTTTGGCTTCTGTAGAGCGCCGAGAGGGAGGAGGGAAGGGTATATATGGGTGATATTGTTTGATAGAATTGGGAAGGTGCGGAGAGAGGAGGGAAGGGAAGGGGAGAGGGGAAGGAGGGTAATATACGCTGCTGCTGATTGATGTGGTGTGAGCTACCCCGGTACTTAATTCCTAGATCTGTGTTTATGTCTCAGCTGTTGAGGTCATTACTCTTGGAGGTTGCGGGCACGGCTGGGGTGTCCCTGAGCAAACATTGTTATCTGTTTTGGAAGAGTATTGCAGCCAATCTTCCAAGATCGAGAGTGGGGATAAACAGCAGTACCGTATTACTGTTATACTTTTCTCGGACACCTGGTGAGCGGTGGGCATGACCACGCCTAGTAGTCGTAGCCTCCCAGCGAGAGCTAGAATCATAATTTAGTATCACAAATCAGCACTCGTGTTCTTAGGACCCAATTAAACTAAAAAACTCAATTCCGAAGTCACCAAAATATAACCTCTAGTCAACCACACTTATACTTAAACTTGAGAGACGAGCGACGAATGGCACGTCATCAACTATGCCGGTCGTGTATACGACAATCACACGACAGACTTTACTAATCCGCTGCGCGAAAGACTCCGTACGATGCCCGTGGAGAAGTGTACATTAAATAACTGTTGATATTGTCCCTTCGTGTGTTGGCGATTGCATTCAACATCGCGCTTGTTGCGGCCACCTACCCGCCGAAGTACCCGGAACTATTTGTCGTAGAGGTCTTTTGAATCATGCCTCACCCAGATCGTTAAGGAAGTCTTTCACTCCTTTGGGGGTGGTACATTCCGCCAGCCATCCAATTCTGCGTGTGGCCCAGTTGATTCTATAAGGGTAACCATATATCAGTACCGAGCACTCCTGGTATGGCTGCCACCACAGGCGCATGTTGGAGAGCGTAAGTATAATCTCACCTTCCGTCGGCCTGCGATATCAGTTTATCAATAATCAACCTCTCCAGTTCTGGATCAGCCTCCAGGCAGCTTCTGAGAGGCTTTCCGGCATTGATGAAAATCTTGATTTTCGAACGGATAAGTATCTCTACATCCAAGTTTGTATCGGCTTTGTTGACGGAAATGTTAAGAAACACTCCTAAACTAGTGGGTATATCGTCTTTGGGTCTGCTTGAAACCATAATCTTAACAACCGACAGACTCGATTTGGGGTCGACCAGATCTATTAGTGTACGGAATAGCTGCCTTCTTTGGTTGTGGTACATTCCATCCAAATCATCAATTAGAATGTATACTGATGAGAGACTCTTTACAACGGAAAACAGCTGGCTTCGCACATCCTCGAATGAGTATCGCACTGAATCCCCCTCTCGCTGCAGTTTCTCAAATGCTGCCACAACTGGGCCACATAGATATGATCGTCTACTCAATATTTGCTTGAGTATCGTTGCTTGTACAATCGGTGGATCTCTGAATTTGCGGTTAAAGTTGCAATAATTGTATGTGACTGGCGAATGAATGGAGTCAAATGGTTGTAGATAGTCAACAACCTTAGACCTGAGTCGAGAAATGACTTAGTAATCTTTCCGGTGTCAAATTAAAGAGGTGTTCTCTCCGATATGCCACACTAAGGAGCTTTCAAAGGCTTGTGGACACTGGAGCTAGCTAGGTCTTACATTAGAAATGATTTACCACAGGAGCCTAGGTACAGAGAATAAACATTAGCACCCGAGTTACCATAGTATGGAAAGGTGCTCACCAGTGCCATGTAGCCAAAGAAGTGATGATGAGCTTTTATTCTTCCAATGCTGAAAGTGATCATTGCGTAGCAGCCATTCGCACGTACCGCTTATTCTTCGTTCCTGGTAGTAGGTGTGGCCGAATTTATAGTCTACTTGAGAAAGAGAGTTGAGAACTTTCTTGATCTTTCCTTCTGAATACGCTATCCCCTGGATCGTAACGGTTCCCGGCCGGGAGTGGACCCGTAGTGTAGTGGTATGGTCTTGCCAACACTATGCTGCATTTCACGGGTTCGAATCCCGCCACTCCCCCCACTGCACCGATGCAGCCGATCAAAAGCGGACTCCCTGTAAAGTGCAGGTTGATGTCGCACAAAACCGAGCTCCCTGTGTCAAACTCACCATAGGTCGAGC
>Ga0307512_10001993_pt1 | contig 27162 bp, 31 predicted proteins | sample 14_EM_MG_FD_200267 | JGI IMG/M metagenome (GOLD analysis project Ga0307512, IMG submission 200267) | Populus trichocarpa ectomycorrhiza microbial communities from riparian zone in the Pacific Northwest, United States - 14_EM | ecosystem: Host-associated > Plants > Roots > Unclassified | place... | reverse complement strand
TCCTGCTTCATTTTTATCGTTCATTTCATATACCACCATGGTTAGTTTAAACCATGGATACTGACAAGAATGATCATTTGGGACGGCTGTCTCTGAGAGCCTATTCACTCATTTTCTATACCGGGTTCTTGTGACAGATAACTACTTGTATGACGCTAGATGTTACGCACTAGGGTTCCCTAATCGATGTCTTGTTCGCGATCTCATTGGGAAGGCGGTGTCAGTGAGGGAGAGATTACGTTATACATTTATGAACACTGGCCGTGAGCAAGATTGTCACCCAACCGTTCCTGGTCCTCCATGGGAACCCAATCCTACCTCTCTCTGTACGTCCCGAGCACGATCCCATGCTAGAGAACCGGATCCATGCGCAGTCCAAGCGCTCTGCTGCCCCACGAGAACTTTTTCTTCCTGTTGAGGTTTATATTTCGAATCAGGCTGCTGCGGCTCTGCGAAAGGTATTTCCTCTCCCTTAATTTGTCCCGACGTACCGCCCCATCTGTCGTTCACGAAACAGCCCAACCCACGGAAGAAGGCCGAGAAGAGGGAGTCCTCCAGAGCTTTGTCCGTGCTGAGCGATGATACCCAGAGAAAGGTTAAAGGTGCGTGAACAGGCACAATCCCAATGTAGACTTTGACGTTCAAGTGCAATTATAGAGAAAACAAGCTGGCTCAGTTTATCGCCACGCCCGACCACGAGCGATCAATGGAGACAGGCTACGTGTTGTATCATGGAGGAAGAGGAGGGATGCGTGTTGAAAGTTTACCTTGAGGTCAGTCAACCCAATGTCGCCCTGTAGGCTGGGAATTTAATATCCGTCGTGCAGGAAGCAATCTTGTTCCAATCTGTACACCTACACCTACTGTTACATACCGATATCCGACCCGCGGATCAGTCGCTATTCTTCCGAAAGCATTGCCTCGGGATCCACTGCTCTCCGTGAGGTGTTTCCACAATCTCGAGCGGCAGTTGCGTTCTAATAATATCATCCAGAAACCAGCGATGGAGTGCGACTCACAGCACAGAGCCCCTTTACGTTGCCTTTCCTTCCACAGAGGCTATGAATACCTGGATGGCTCTCCTTCGTTCATATGCAATCCCGGAAGTATATGGCAAGTCGTATACACACTGGGGAGGGACGTACCGAATCTGGAGGCAAGTCGAACTGGCTTGCATCCAGGGGCGTAACATCGGAGTTCCCCGCTCCCTCGACTCTTCATCTATTGGCACCACGGCCGGTGATCAAGAAGGGCGCGGTGACGTGGAGTCCGTGGACTTGGATCTCTTCTGTGAAGTTTACTTCAATAACGTGCTCTCTGGCCGGACAGTAGTTAAAAAGAGCTTGGGTTCACCAGACTGGCATGAAAGCTTCCTGTTCACTGATCTACCTCCGTTCGAAAAGTTAGCGATCGTCGTTTGGCGCGAGAAGAAACTGCAGAAGCCGTTCATTATTGGCACCGTATACATCACGTTGACAAACTTTCGGCGTGGTGAGGATGTCGAAGGATGGTTCCCAGTCCTATTTGGTGGCGCATCGACTGCGTGCACCCAGGTCGGCCAATTAAGATTGAAATTTAGGGTCGATGAGTCAGCCGTTCCTTCTATTCCTCTGCGATTGCCATTGTTGAATGCGGTACAGGGAAATCGTATTACCTTCCTCCTCGTATTCCAAAGTGATAGATGTACGTGTGCTTTCGGGAGCTTTTGGCAACTCACCTGGATTCAGCGTAGACGCTCGATCGACGGAATTACCTAGACTGGATGGTCGATCTTGATACCAAATTCAAGATAAAAGTGTCCAGTCAGCTAGTCTCGATAGCGATCGCCAAGGACATTCTCCTCCAAAATGTCTTCGAAATGGCCGACCGTGAGGTTGACGGGACACCGAGTTGTGGGTCAACAATTTCCTTTGACTGCGACCATGTGGGAACTCACGGACGATCAGCGCACCACACGCTGTTTCGTGGTAACACCGTGCTGACCAAAACAATCGAATCCTCGATGGCGTGGTACGGGAAGGCCTTTCTCGAGACTAGCTTGGGCGCCACCATCCGTCGGCTGTGCCTCGAGAACGTGTCCATCGAGGTTGATCCACTTCGAAACGCCAAAGGCCCAAAGGACGTCGAGCGCAATGTAGACCTCCTTGTCTACTGGTGTAGAGAGATTTGGGAACAGATATATTCTGTGCGCCAGCAGTGCCCCAAGTATGTTTTGGTTCATTTGTCGCTGCATATTGTCTTACAGCGGGCCAGCGCGATGCGCAAACTGTTCGAGTATATTCGCCAGTTGGTGGAGAGGCGGTATCCCCCCGAGGGACAGAGCACAGGCTCAATTAACGAACTGCCACGGCAAAGCGTCTCAGCGTTCTGTTTTCTTCGGTTCATTGTGCCAGCTATCCTCCATCCACATCTCTTTGGCCTCTGCTCTGGTATGTTTCGCTGTCCTGGAAGTACATCAGTTCGATAACAAAACTTTCAGGTCTCCCGGATCTGCCCGTTCAACGAAGTCTCACTTTAATCGCGAAGGTGATCCAAAGTCTCGCTAATCTCAATGCGGTATGTTCTATTTGGCCTTTCTCTCCATCATGCCAATCGGGTCTGTATAGGCTATCCGGAAAGAAGAGTTCATGCGCGGTGTAAAATCCTTCCTGGAAGAAAAGATACCAGAGATGATAGATTATATACTCGTGGTATCTACACCAAGTCCAGAGGAATCCTCTCACCCGCCATCAGAAGTGCATCCTCGAAGCCGAGCCGTCCGAGTCCTTCAAGAAAGGAAGCAGGCCATGCCGGATCTACAAAAAGACGCCATTCCTCACGAGCAGCACTTCCTTGATATTCCAAGACACCTCGCCATCATCACGTCCACAGTCGTCCGGCATTCGCGCAACGTAACTCCGCAAGATCCGGCAGTAGCGGACTTGTTCAAGCGATGTCGCGACGTCGAGCGGCATGCGCTATATACTGTTAGCCGTCACACGACGCCGCGTGGTGGTGGAGCATCCGCCGCTCCCTCGCATACTTCCGAATCCGCAGGCGGTCGTTCCACTGTCGTCAGCCCCTTCGAGGCTCCACAACTGTTATCTCCACGCATGCCCAGGGCTTCTTCGCGTTCGCGACCGAAGACTGCGCCGACGGCTGCGATGTCCGATCCCGCTTTACACACCCGCGTCGGCCACCGGCTCTCGCAGGAGCTCCTTCGGTCCGAAACCGAGTTGGGTGGACCGTCAGAAACGGGAGGGGAGATAGCCAAGGAGGACGACAGTTGGGCTGCGCTCAGGAGACAAGCGTCTCGCCCTCGTTCTGTTTCGACTGACTCGGTTCCCGACTTTCGCAGAACCGTTCCAGGACCGGGAGGCATTAGGTCGGTCGTGGAAGCAACGCGTCCGGAACGTAAGAAGGGCTTCCTACGCAATATATTGAATCGAAAATGAACCTACATCAACCCATATCATACGAGTAACAGCTGCCGGTATTGTTGTTGTAATGGGATACTGTTATATGTACGGAGATATGTACAAATATTATAGATTACGTGTCCCATGAGTCAGAGACCCCCAAGGAATGTCATGACGCAGCATCCACAGAAAGTGGTTTTTGGATGAGCCTTTGCACTTCTCCTACTACGTCCTCCGAGGTGCTCCGGACGGTGATCCGACAAAGCTGCAAAAAGGTTCAACCCTGAGAAGACCGCCAGTAGTCGATTGTTTACGCACCTTGGCATCGCGGTTGGGTTCCAATCGTAATAAACAACCGATCTTTCCATCAACAGACATGTGGAGGACCCCAGCACCGACGAAGTTATTCACATTTGGATCGACGTCAGAAAGCAGGCCGAGTTTTTGACCCGAGATGACGTCTTTGTATCGATCGTGGTTGAGTTCCCCACCACCAGTGAGATTAATGGGAAAGACGCTTTGGGCCTCACGTGGTGGGCCGCCGATGAGTCTCCAACGCTCAAAGAAATCCGTGGCGTCCAAAACTACTGGTTCGATAAACTTGGTAAGAACGACGGGCAGACGAAGCGCGATGGTTTGGTGCGAGCCAGCGAGGAAAGAAATCGTCATGATGGGTGGTGTTGTGAACGCCTTCTTGCACTCGACGTGAAGTATTTGCTGTGACTGCGATCGTGGGCCCACCATACTGGCAGGCATCTTGGCGAAAGTAATGGACAAGGCCTCCGGATCGTCCACGTCGACCTTCGTAGTGAAACTGGTTAAAGGGGCAGAGACCTTGTTCCCCATGTACACAGCTAATTGACCTATGTGACCTTGATATCGTGACTTGATACCGACTTGGATCTGGACATCTTCGTAAAGGACTCCCTCGCTAGTGTATGTAAGCCTCTCGAACCAGCGATCTACGTTCGTGCCGACTGCGATGTGTGGGGCGATGGTGGATTTCGCCAGGACGGTCGACGGTGCAGCTATTGGGCTTGCTGCGCTCGAGGGACCTGAAAGATCGAGGCCTTGAAGTGACGTCATGACATCTGAGACGCCGGAAGAAGCAGGGGGGTCCACAGATCCGTTGGTCGGTTTATCACCGGTCACATTTCGCTTGGCTTGAGCAGTGTCCCGATCCTGGTTGACGTCCTTGCCTCCGTGCACCCAAGTCCGCTTATCCTCCGTGGCCCCATGTTTCTTATTCAAACGCGACAGCAAAGCACTTTCACGCGGCGGGAATGGCGGGATTTCTTCGCAAACGCTCTGGAGGAGTTCGTCGTCATCGGGTCGCGAAGCCAACGCGTAGAACTCGCAAGCCCGTTGCTGCAGCTCAGAGTCAAGGACATGCCGATAGCGCTCGAAAATATTGATGAGTTGCGGCTTGATTTCCGGAAACACGTTAACCCATTTGATGTATGTCGTGAGTAGAAGGGCCCGGGTAGGAGCGGTGCAGAATTGAGACTTTGTGTGCAAAATTTGTAGCTGCTCCATGGGGCTATGACCTTCCTCGTTCGCGACAAGGTGGCCATACTCGCCAAGAACATACCCTACAAAGAGTGTCACAACACGGCATAGGTTAAGTCAAGGTTTTAACATACCCCCAACCTTAATAAGACTCTCGTGAGTAGCGGGTGACTTCAGTCTCTGGAAGATGACTCGAGCTGCATATGCTTGTAGGTCTTCCGTATTTGTGATAATTTGGATCACGCGATACCAGACTTCGTCCCCAACATGGTCTCCTGCTGCGCTGATGAGTTCCAGGATAGTGTCGACATACCACCGGTATGAACTGGCGTATTTCTCCGTCAAGACGGCAATCTTTAACACCATCTCTTCCCGGAGAGAGTAATCGGCAACTTTCAGATATTGAAGCAGCTCCCCAACAATCACCTCGGAATTGTCGACGTCGCACATGCTATAGAGTAGATCCAATGCTCTCCGCCGAACGGAAATGTCGCGATCGCGAAGTGACGAGATAACGTGAGCTTGATGTGTTTTAATGTGCTCGAGGGAGTCCGCCCGCGCCGCGAGGTGCGCAAGCGTGTCGAGGCCGAGATAGCGGACGTTCGTCTCCTTGGAGGAGATGAACCGCGCCAGCAGGACTGTAGCGGTGCTAACAAGGGGCGAACGGGAATCCAGGTGAATCGCAAGGCCGATAGCCTCGAAAAGAATAGCTCGTTGAGCGTTATTATGTTGCATGTTCCGGGTCTGTTCAGCACTGTTGCTCATGATTGTCTCCAGGACCTTAAGTAGGGTCGACCGGATGGTTGGATCATCTATGTTACTATGAGCGGTTGCGTCGGACCTGAGAATAGCGAAAAAGATACCTGAAGGGGTGTAGTACTGCAACAACCTCAACAACTTGACCTGAAGCCAGGGGGAAGGTACTTTGTAATACGCATATGTTGCTGAGTACTCGCGCTCAACAACCAACTGCAAATACTATGAGGAAGGCCCTGGAGGATATGAAGCGTAACTTGCCCGATGCAATCGGTCTACCGCCTTCTGATAGCAAACCGCGTACGGTTCTAAATGGTCTTGTGCGAGCGCCATTACAAGAGTCGTGACACACAGGACTACTCCCTGGGTATAGATGTGAGCGTCCTGCAAGCTCGACAAACTCTTGTCCTACCAGGTCCGTATCATCCATGATCGAAACAATGCGAAGTGCCCATTCTGCTGCGGGAATGACATCCGGGTGCTTGCGGTACAATCTGAGCAAGGTCAGAGCGGCTTTCTTCTTTACCATGCTCTGCGAGGTTCTATGCCGTGGTCAGTGGACAAGTGACCTTTGAGGCGTAACTCCACCAACGTACGGTGATATCAATAACCTGTGGACGTCCTCACACAACGCTTCTGCCATCTCCGTTCCACCAACATTGGCAATGGCATGAAGGGCCAGACAGTTGTTAATCTCGTTGTTCTCGTCCAGGTCCTTCCGAATAGAGTTGACGACAAGGCGAAGGAAATCGGAGTTCTCGTGCATCAGCAGCGTAACTGCGAGATATCCCTGGTGACGGCGACAGAGATCGAGACACTTGGTCCATTCTCATAGAGGACCGGGGGCTCACTATTTGCTTCTCGCTATATTTGGGGCTCGAAATCAAATTGACGGCCTCCATGTGTCCAACGTCCACCTTGTAGCCTAAAATGTATGTGTAAAGCACTTTCGCGACATATCTGCAGATGAGCAGCCGCGAGTTGAGCACAAGGACGCTGGACGAAGAGGCGATCGACTCACTTTTTCTTCTGGTAGCCATCCAAATTGCCATCTGGTCCGGGGGGACGCGTTATTGTTCATCCGCGCTTCATTTGAGCCAAGATATCATTCACACACCTTTAAATTTCTTTCGAATATTGGCCATCTCTTTATTAATGCGCTTCTCCTCCAAGTCCCGAACGCGGGCTCCGCGAATATCCGCGATGAACTAGCTGAGTTTATCAGCAGACAAGATACAGGGCGAGCATGCCGCCGTACTTGAGTAAGGCCTCGCATGTTGGTCGCTATTTTGGGTCAGTCGAAAAGTGCACCGCACTAATTATGGTTGGAAACGCAAAAAAAAAAAAGAGGAGGAACAGAGCCACGACAAGAGAACGCAGGATATCGGGGGTCAAGCAGGCGGCAGCGTAGTGGAGAGACGACGACCGCTAACGGAACGGCACGTGCACGTGCTACTTATGATGGTAATTAATTTACGCATCATTCATGTCTCATTTGGTTTAGAATTACAAGAGTAATAAACACGAAAAAGTATCGTACGTCACACGATGAGAACACATGGAGGTGGTTAGGATGGGCGAGATAGTCGACTGGGAGTCCCAGGACGAGAGCTATACGCAGAGCGCATGCCATACGGAGTAGACGTGCCCGACCTAGTTCCGAACGGTGGAAGCTTGACGCTACTATAACTTGGCGAATCCATCGGCGTGGCCGGTCTCGAGTTGGTCCTCGAGTGCACCTCCATCCGTTCTTCGGCATAGCGGTTCAGAATTCTGACGATGCCTTTGGTAAGGTAGTCAATTTCCCCCACCTCCCTGGCGGAAAGAGAATAGTCCCTGCGATTCTCTCTCGTATCTTCCTCATCCCCAGACTCTTCTTCGTCGCGTGGACAAACTGCAGTTGTACGAGGGCGAAGGCGAGTCCTCCGCATGGCCAGTCCTTCGAAAACTCTGGACATACACGCTTCCATCATAACCTTCAACTTTTGAAGGTCATCCAACGCGTAGACATTGCCGACAATGGGTAACCATTCGTCACATTCCAATCCCTCAGCCTTGACAGCGATCCGGTATGCACCGAAGAGTACATATGTCATGGGATCCAGCCTCGTTGTCGTGACCAAAAACATTGGGGGATTGCTGGACGGGTTGGCCATAGAGACGTTTTGACGCTTTTCAGCATAAGCAATGATCTGCTTCCAAACGAATCTACCCTCTTGGGATTCGGTAGAAACATCCCACTTGCGATTGTTTACGCTAGAGGGGTGTATTAACGTGGTCTGTAAAGAAGACCAAGTTTTATCTCTTCCTTCCCGACATCGGATCTAACTTACCTTATCCAGCTGTGTCCGGAAAGCCCTTTCACTAGTGCGAATCGCGAACTTGGGCTGTAAAGCAATAGCTATGAGTGCAGCCAGCAGCGGATGTGAGTTGCCGTTGGTATTCAGCTCAGGAGGCACCGTGGGGGACCCTCTCCTGCCCCATGGCTCAACTCCCCCACCCGCAGAGACATCGAGGACCCCGGCATGCTGCAGCGATGTCAACAGCTGCTTCTTGATCCGGTCCACCATGAGCAATGTAGGTTTTGAGAGGAAATTCTCGGAGCAGAACCTATTGGCGGACGCGTATTCACCGCGACCCTGCATGTCCCACCAGGCGTTATACGCGCGCAAAGCAGCGAGGGTATCAGATCGGAAGTTAGCAGGGGACCAACTGGTCTTAGCAGCAGCAGCTTCCGTCTTGAGATGCATCGGAGAAACGAAAGGCTCGCGGTTGGTCATGAGGGCTGCGAGGGTCAGCGCTTGATCGAGGCACCGGAAGAAGCTGCCATAAAGCACTAGCCGGCCAACTTGAACGTCAACCGGCAATTGGAGCAGCACTCGACCCAGAGGAGTTAGGTTCTGCCCGTCATCAATGGCTCCCACCATTTTTAGATCCGCCATGGCTGCCTTGATGTGATCTGGTGCTGGGGGCTCGATTGCACCAGCCAGGACCTCTTCCACGGCCATTCCTGGGAAGTCTAGGGCTTTGACATGCATCACCACGTTGGAGAGGTCCACACGTTTCATCTCCACGACCTGGTATGGATGTAAACCGTCGGCCCTCCTGCGGCCTAGAATGCCAAAATACTCTCCGGGGCGGTGCCGTCCAGCACGTCCGGCACGTTGATTTAGGTTGGATAACCCAACCCATGCAGAGACTAAGGAGGACATGTGGCGTGTAGGGTCGTACCGCTGCTCTTTGACCTTCGCTGTATCCACAACGTAGACAACATCCGGAATAGTTACGGAAGTCTCGGCAATATTTGTAGACAGAATGATACGGCGGATGCCAGGAGGTGGTGGATCGAAGATCACTTGCTGCTCGGCGACGGGGATGGAGGAGTGGAGTAGATGAATGGAATACCTGGAAGGGTCATTTAGGCGGAGACTCAGCTTACGCTCCTGGAGTTGCCGGTTCAAGGCTTGGATCTCTTCCCAGCCAGGAAGGAACACAAGGACGTGCCCGTCTTCAGATTTCTGGAGAACGTGGCAAATGGTGAGAGCAATCAAAGGATATGGAAGCTCGAGGTCATCATCACGCGCTCCCTCAGCTTCAGTAGTTGGACGTTTCGAGGCTGGGGTTTGGAGATAACCGACAAGTACTGAAGGAAGGTTGGGCCCGTGTTCTCGGTGGAGATACTTAGAGACACTCTCCTCCGAGAATACTGACGGCGCATGAGGGTCGGAAGACAAGTCAGTAATGAAATCATCCAGAAAATGTTGTTCGACGGGGAAAGCCCTTCCGGGGACTTCGATTACCTTCGCCGGTTGGCCCAGGTCGTCAGCAAAATATTGTTGGAACAGAGTGGGATCTATTGTGGCGCTCATCAGAACGACCTTGAGAAGTTGTCCTTTGGCTTTTCGATCTGCTAGCAGTCGTTTTAACACGACCAATAGCAGATCGGTGTCAACATCTCGTTCGTGAACTTCGTCGACGACCACGTGGGTAATATCATCGAGGGAGCCTCTAGGACCACTACCTTGCAAGGCAGATTGCATGCGCTTCAGAAAGATTCCCGTAGTGCAAAATGTGACTGAGCCGTTAGGTTCTGGCAGCTTGGCCTCAAAGCGGACCTGATAGCCAATTGAACCACGGCCAACAATCTCGCCTCTTTCTTTGGCAACGCGTTCAGCGACGCTGACAGCCGCGAGCCGGCGCGGTTGAGTACAGATTATATTACACGAGGCACCGTTGCCTCGAGAAATATAATCATCAAGGATTAGTTGGGGAATTTGGGTGGTTTTACCCGAACCAGTGGCCGCCATGCAGATAGTAACTTCATTCTCCCGAACTTGGCTCAAGATGTCAGCGGCACGAGTGTAAACAGGTAGCAAGTTGCGTGTTGATCGCATGGATTCCAGGGATGGGTTCTTGAGGTAGTTTTGCCTCTGCTCTGATAGGCGCTGGGACTTGGCCGCATGAGATTCGGGAGAGATGGCCAAATTTGATCGGGGATAGGTCCGTGAATTATAAGTTGCCACCAAAGTGAGGGGACGGGACGAGGCAGGTGGCCGATTCTGGTAGAGAGAACTCTTCCGAATGTCCACGCATAGATCCCGGACTTCCTCCTCGAGACCTTCACTCATTTGGAACAGCACTCTGGGTGCCAAGCCAAGATCCTTGCCCTCTAGAACTTCCTTGGTAAACGCCTCCCAGAGCGCCCGATCGCAGCCCTCGAGGTACCGCGTGACATCAACAAAGCAGTTGGTCAGGGCGGCTTTTTTGTTTGTGCCCGTCCCTATACCAATGCGACTGCCACCAACATTCATGACGGCCTCCCATGTGAGATTGTGACCACGACGGCCCGGGGCCCTGACCTCCTCGTAGACGATGTCAGGATTGCCGAAACCAAAACGTCGACAATAATAGTCCATGAATTGACGGGATCGTTCATAGGTCACTATGGTCCCGTCGGACAGCTTGGTAGGCTCAGGCTGAGCCTCAGCTCCTGTGGAGGACCCAGAAGCTTTCTTAGATGCTTCTAACTGTTCGTTGATCTGGGTAAGGCACGACGTATGACACCACGAGGAGTGACAGACCTTGCCGAGTGCATTCAGTTGATGCAGCGCTGAGAGTGCAGCCAGTTGTTCAGCCTCGGTTTTGTTGATAGCATCGCCTACACCCAAAATGTCATCCTCCCCGTCCAGCCTGACCTTGATTGTCGACCTACTGAAATCAATGGGGAGAGCGGGGAATGGGCACAGCACACTTGCCTCCAGCCGCGAGTGCCGTTGATGGTGACCTCGTCATGTCGATACGCAGGGTTGCCTCCAAGTTGACTCAGCAAGTTCGAGAGGGGCGATTTTGGGTTCTGTTCCCAGGCCTTCTTCAGAAGTACTTTCTGATGAACTTGGTTGATATACTCGGCGTCATGGATAGGATCATTCTCTCGTGGCAAAGCAAGAACAGAAGAGCTGTGAAACGATGATCCTCCTGGTTGCCTGGCCTTCTTGTTTTTGCCGGAACGATTGCCCTGACGGACGCCCTGTACAGAAGACAGGTGTTTTTTGGATGGACTACCGAAGGCACGCATCGCTTCCCGAGGAGTCTTTACAGAACCCTTTCGGGGAATTTTCGCAGTGTGAACAGATAGATCCGTGTTGTTTTGCGGTGTGAAAAGCTGGGATGGTGAGGGTGTGTGCACGTTCGTGCCCAAAGATCTTTTGCGAGCGTTTTGCGTAGACGGCGGGCAAGAAGAGGAGTCTATGAAATGATGGCCAAGTTGCATGGGGCGTAGAACGTGTCGTGAGAGGAAGGCCAGGCGCATGCACGATAGCACCAAAAGTCCTGAAAAGAACCAATCAGAGGGTGTACTGTCAAAGGCATGGATGGATGAGATAGACAAAATTCCACTTACACTGGACTCAGGAGTCCTCGCCGGTGAAGACCCGGAATTGTACTTCTTTGAATTGACTAGAATGTGAACTAACGTCGGTACCAATACGCTGATGTCGGAGGAGGTAGCTCTTTGGCTACTATGATACTCCAACGGCCATAGAGGCGTTGATAAAGGGATCGGGGATCGCCGGACGGTGTTATCTCTCGTATCGTACCAGCTGTAATTATGAAATTTTTGTAGACGTGGGTATTCGTACTCTACCACATCTAATACACCACGGTCACTCCTAATGGTTTCCAGGAGGTGCATTTGGCCAACTCTGGGCGGCTGCCTCGATGCCTCGCAAAAATTTGAGTCGCACTGCCTCTCGATGTGCCTCATCCCAACTCTCACGATGTACTGCATGCTCAATGTTCCCCAATGTCGTCGATATCTTCCCTGTCGGACCATCAGCTAGTGAATATCGAGTACGGACTCTCGCACGAACCAGCCACATTACTCCTGGTCTCTTCCACCTCGTTTTCAGAGGAAGCCTCCTCCAGGGCTTCCCTGAGTTCAATGATCTCTGCAATGAGGTGAGGGTCATCTAGTTGGTCTGTCTCTGTTACGTCGAGGCTATGTTGCGAGAGGATGTAACGGATCCGCGACAGGGGTTGTAGAAGGGTGTTGTAAGCCTCGTTAACAAGCCCGGATAGGTCGTGGGCCACTTGAGCCTTACTCTGAATAACGGGGTTAACACGAGAGCACAGGCATCTTTTGTGGGGCGTACCTCGCCCTGCGATGCCCATAAGTCAGGATGAACGTATCTTTGCATGCGGCGGAAAGTATTCTTTAATTGGTTCTCATTGATAATGAATGGGTTTGGACTCTTCGGTGTCTCTAGGAGTTCGTAGTAGTCGAACTTATTGATATTGATAGGACGCTCGATGTGAGAACACTTTGGACATGCTGGCAAGCGAGTTGGGAGTGGTGCTCCGCAAGAAGTACAGACAGTCGAGGGTGAAAAAGAATAAAGACGGATGGAGCAGTTTGTTATTCGTTGGGTAGGGATGAGCCTACGAAACGCACCGAGCAATGCGTGGTGGTGATGTCCAAGTGGGAGTTGCATGGGCCGGATCTGGCATGCACAGTTGCTGTGACGTCACCTATGGCCGCCGCTGCCACCGTCAACGACGACTTGAACAATGCCACCATGCAAGTAGAACCTCCTCCTCCTTTATCAGAGGACAGATCTGTCGTAGATTTGGCCCGTAGGCGACTCACCAAGAGAAAACGGCTTAACTTCGACATTCCTCCCTTCACCTACTTGAAAGCGTGGCGAACGAGAAGGAACTTGAAGTCGCGGCCTGTTGTAGAACACTCTAACTTCTCGGTCGGTGGGACAGAAATCGATCTGAGTGACACTTGCGAACTAGATTTGGATACTAGCCAAGATATTTACAGGTGGGCAGTGGTTTACGAGAACCAGAGAGGGTTCGCACTCGGTCTCTTTGTATCCAGCAAAGAGTACTCACATCACTTATTTCGCAGGGTCACCCTCTTTTCTACCCCATATTACTCTCGCCTGGGATTACTCCCGAATGATCCACCACCATTCACCGTCCCCGAAGCGGATGGCCGACGGGACAAGCAGCCTCACGTGTCGCTCCATCACTACCCGCTCCCGGATGGTACTTGGCGTTGGGTGTCGACATCCTGGATGGTTGATATGCGAAGCGACGGTGAAGTTCACTACGATGGCTTCGAGTATAACTGGGTTTTCCGTCGTCACAAGTGGCGCCCGGAACCGGGCACGCTCAGCGCCGGAGGGTGGGTGCGGCGCAGGAGATGGATCCGCCTTATGATGCGACCAGCGCTCCCCTCTGCTGTCGAACAAAGCGGCGATGGCGAAGGCCAACACCCTCACACAGTCTCATCTCCATTGGCTCGATATTCCATCGTGCCGGACGACAGTGCATCCGAACTTGAGACAGAGAAAGTCATGGTGTGGAGAGGCGACCTCGACGATTGGAAGAGGTGTCAAAATCTTATGGCGCGTTTGAACCGGGACGGCACAAAATTGGAGCTTTGGAAAGAGTGGCTGGGCGTTTCCCCTCGAACCCGACAGATGAGTGTGTGGACCGAAGATGGGTATCTCACCCCTTCCGAAGACTTTGGTGGTGAGCCTATCGCAACAGCTTCGGCTCTAGAAGGGGCTCAGAGAGAAAGCCTTGTGACGGGTGTTCAAGAACACGTACGACCTGTATCTGTACACGGGTTCCACAACGCTGACGGCTCACAGGTTGAGGACTTGGTCCAGCAATTCATATACCCTGAATCGCGAGCGGAGTTGTTCGAGATTTTACGTGCTGGAGGTATCACTGTGCGCCGAGATGCGCAATCGCCATTTGAGGACTTTGGTGTTCAATTTTGGAGTTACACGCCGGGGGGGGGACGATGATAGCATTTGAAATAGGTATTGAGAGCATTATCACATGTCAGTTATAATAATTACAATTACCGTATTGCCAACGTTTAGAGGTCGTTAGGCGCTTTCCAACCTGGTCCATCGAGGCCAAAAGATGGCCCTCAGCGACATCAAGCACTGGTTTCTGTCTTTGCCAAATGACCACCCTCTTCACATCGTCATTCGAACTTATCCTCTCGCCCTCTCTTTATCTCTGGGCCCTACGCTGTTGTCATTTGCATCATCTCCAAGAACGCGCTCAAAGGACCTCAATTCGATCCTGCGGCGCGAGCTCAGTGTCACAGCGTTGCCCTTTGCCATCACGGTCGCCCTTGGAGGGAGTTCCGCGCTGCGGAGACTATGGATCCGTCTGGACCAGAGAAAATCCGAGTCGGTCCGTGGAAGCCATTCGAATGGTGTGCCAAGCTGCAAGTCACTGCCAGTTGTTCGTCTCAAGCCATGGCAGAAAAGCTTCGTATGCAACCTGCTTGCCTCCCTCGTAGCAATCACCCTCCTACAGCCTCGACGTCGCCCCACGCACATGCGGAAAGTGCATATTCCTCTGACGGTTCCAATCTCACAGGGAACACCCCGAACCGAACGAGGCGGCAGAATGTCGGCAACGCTAGACCTAACCCTACTGGTCTTGGTTCGCGCTTTCGATGCACTGGTGCAAGGTCTCGTCTTCAAACGCACGGGAGATGAGAAGAAGCAAGAAAGGAAGCGCCGCCTGGCTATAATCACTAAGCTCGACGCCCTGGCCTTTTGGGCAAGCAGCGCTGTGTTAGCTTCTTGGGTTTTTTGCCGACGAACTGTCACTGACAATCGTGTTTATTTCTAGAATCATGTGGTGCTTTTTCTATGAGCCAGGGCGGTGCGTTTTTACCTGTTCCTCGAGTGCTGGATGCCAACAACCAGTGTCTTTTTCCACACAGGCTTCCCTCTTCCTATGTTAAGTGGTGAGGCAATTGACCAATCATGCACTTTCGCTTTTATTGATGTCAGGTTGTTATCAGGATAAGTTCTATAGCCAATATCGACAGCCGCATCGTTATGGCTCTACGCGCCATTCGCGCAAAACGGTGGTCCTATGTACATGGGAGATCTCCAAATCCTAATCCCGTTTCCCTCCTCGCCCAAGACTTAGGTTACCCCGCCCCGTGGGGTGATCCTAAGGTACTTCCTGCTTACGGGGGCTATACTGCCAGGGCCATCTGGAACGCATTAGGTGTGCGTGGGAGAGGCTCTGTTGGCGGTCTTCCCTGTGAGATTGTCCATGGCTCCGTGACAGGTGGAAGTTGCACGGCAAACATCGGCATCAGGGGATTGCATGCCTTTCTCGAGGCTCTCGCGCTGTACGTTCCTGTGAGTTGTAATGGTCGACCCTTGTTAGAGCCTGCGGTGATCTGTTATTCAGGTGCACGTCCTGCCTATCTTGATCAGGCGGCCCCAAAGACTCCTCAATTTCCAGTCTATCCTCGACACACTTTTTGGCATTCTCCGCAGCGCCTCCTTCCTTTCTGCCTTCGTCTCCTCATTCTGGGCCGCCGTGTGTCTCACTCGCACACTCGTCGTTGCGCGAGCGTTTCCCAAGGTACCACACGATGTTTATGATGGTCCGTTCGGCTGTATCATGGCAGGGTGCCTGGCCTGTGGCAGCAGCATTTGGATCGAAAGCGGAAGACGGAGGGGAGAGATAGCGTTGTACGTCCTACCCCGGGCGATCCGCGCGTGCTTGCCTGACCGATGGTTGCGGAGCGGACTTAAGAGCGTGTATGTTATTGAGCAGTCAGTAGCGTTTTGTTCTAGTATCAAGCAAAGAGACATTCTAACGTCACCTTCCGATCCATAGTATAGTATTCACGACGTCCCTGGCAACACTTCTGACGGCTGCTGTCCACCATCCAGAGACCCTGCGGGGCCTATCCCGCTGGACGCTAGGCTATATCCTGCAAGGCCCAAATGCTCTCCGCTTTCGGAAGAAGAATGTAGATCCATCTGAGGTCACTCGGATTGAGCCCCACAACACCCTTACATCGACCCGCAAGCTGAACTAGGGACGAATTGCATCCATTTGATGTTACAAATCCCGTACGAACTACTGTCGATACCACCTTTATTTAGTACATCCATTGGATAACTAACTTTGTCTTCGAATTTAACCCCGCCAAAGGTGTAGAGCATGATCATAAAATGAGGCACTCGCTATCAACGTCTGGCCAGGTTGGTCCTGCCACGTGTTATGTGACCAGTCGACACCATACGCAAGGGACTGGTGGTCATCGTGTCTCTTTATAATTTCCCAGTTCCCACCGTTCGCATTCGAGGGAGGCCGCGTTTGATGTCCAATGTCGTGAAATCTCACGATCTTGAAACCATCGTGCATCGCCGCCACGAGGAGGTCGTGGTCTCGTGATGGAGAGGGATGCCATTTCACCCTCCAAGTGCCACCTCCGACGTCTACCTGAGTAAGCGGCTTGAGAGGCCTTCGGGAGTCAAATAATCGGACGGTGGCATCGTAACTACCAACGGCGATAAGATGTTCGATGTTTGGATGGCTTTGAATGCAAGTCACGCCAGCGTCAAATCTAAACACCTGATTAACGATGACTGCAGACACGGGTTATTAAGTCACACACCTTTTGTTGGTGATAATCGGCTGGCCAAAACCTTGACGTATATCCCACACCTTCAATTGCAGGTCATCTCCTCCTTTTGACAAGGGGTCAGAAGGTGTTGATCCTCAAAGAATGTAGGATGCCTGTACCTGAATAGATGACATTGGCGTCCCAATAATCCCAGGCAACACACCATGGTTCGTGAGCATGGGCAGTCCAGGTGTTCGTGCCTACGAGTTGACCTATCTGGTCAGGCTCAAGCAACGTCAAAGTCCCATCAGAGAGCGACACGACCAAAGATCCAGTGACGCTGTTCGATGGGGGCACAGTCACAAAGCCGCAAAAGCATAAATATAAATGTACCATACCTCGTTGGAGCTCTCCTATTGGACCAGTCGAGGGAGAGAGACAAGACATGCGAGGGGGCAACGCGCAGGGTGCTAACGTTGTCCAGGTGCTTCTGCGTCGCGTTTGGATGGGGACAATGAGAAAAGGCAGACTAGAATTTGTAGGAGTCTGTACGAAACTTGCTCAAAGTCCCACTCGAACAGGTTCACGCCGCCCTCGGCGTCTGCCACCGCTAACAGCGGTCGGCGACTTGGTGTCGTGTGACACCTGGGGTCTATTCCATCCCATCATGAACCCCGCAGCGCGAGAGGCAATATTCCTCACCATTTTAGATCCAAGACCGCAGGGAGAGAAATCTCCTGTGTCTTGGACCTGAGTTCCTCTGAGTCTCGGACTCACAAATAGCACAAGAGTATGGGGCGCACGCCTTGATATCGTCCCGCTCGGGGTCTACTTCAAAGACGAGACATTGGCCCGTCCGCTTCTGGCCAGCAGCACCCGGTGTGGTCGAGGTGGAGTCGGAAAGTTGAGAGGTTTGCTCGTCCTGTAGTTTGTACGTGCCACAGACAAGGACGTTCGATGCGTCCGGATGAGGGCAAAACTCGACGGAATCCGCAGGTAAGATGGTGTCGATGGATGAGTGCATATTTCACACCGGGCCGACATCAAGTGGGCGTCTACGGACTGACCACGACAGCACTCGGTTCCCAGCAGCGCAGTTCAACCATCACATCCCCTTCTCACCTCCGTTCACTCCTACTCTAATCCGATGGCCGACTTTGCCCAGGGATTAGACGCTTCAAAGCTAATTCTTGTCGAAACCGTGCGCCTTTCATAACTCCTCCACAGATTTGTTGGTGTTGATCCCCAGCTCTTGCGCTTCAAGGTGCTCTCCTTCGCCGTTAGCCCATTCACTTCCCCTACGTATAACCTGCCCGTTTTCCTCTTTGGTTTATATGTACAAGAGAGCCAAGAAGCTTCTCATCTCTCGCTTCAAACTGTACGCCCAATTTCATCTTATTGACCACTGTCTGTGCTGAATCAACAACCTCAGTTTTCTGGCCTTTTGGCTGTCTCCGCTTTATTCGACATCGTCTGGTTCACCCAGAATACCCAAAGCGCACTTATAAGACTATTCAGCATCATAATTCTCTTCCTAAAGGTGAATGCGCTCGCCCAGTTATTCATTCAATGATGTTCATATCTCGTCAAAGGCCCCAACGTTCATTGCCTTTTCAGGCACTCTAACTTCCAGAGGTGCGGGCATCAACCTCAGGGGCGCAGAATTTGGCGGTACAACAGGTCCGTCACACCAAGAGACTTCTATGACGTCTCAATAATTTACGATGTTGGCAGTTTGGTCCATGCCTGGAGGCTTTACCTCAAGCGGGAGGGACGGATATCAGACCGTTGAATCAGAGGTCGAAGCCCAACGACCGGCGACTAACCATCAACCTACGGGCAATACGCCCTCAGCGCCGGGAGCATATCAATCAGTCTAGCGCCTGCAGTTGCCGCGCGGCTGTGGAGAGGATGCAGGCTCGAATGTAGGACCTGTTCATTTATATCAGCGTATGGGTATGGGGTGCGGACAGCTGTTTCCGTATGCCATGGACGATGCCCCTAGCCAAATGTCCCGAGAAAGATAAGACCCTGTCCTATAGACACTGGATGCCGCACAACGTCCGCGCCTCTATTTCCCCTCACCCATGCCGTGGGATGGACTAAGTGAAAGTTAACCTTAAGTATAAGGAAAGGTTCTAAGAGCTGTCTGGACAAACATTACATCTTTGGCAGCGGAGAATATTATAGTTGTTCGCCCTCGACTATCTCATCCCATGACGAGAGTATCCATGGATTTATCTTCTCGCGGTCATCTTCACATGGTTCTTCGCCTGTGTCATCGTGTCTTCCAAGTATAACGTCGTCTCCCAGCTCCAGCGCTTGAATCAACTCCTGCAGCATTTCCATATCTTCTGCTTGTTGTTCAACCTTTCTTCGCTGAAAAAGCCACGGACAATCCAACGAGACGCATCTCACAGGCTCCAACGGCTCGGAACGGGTACACGCCGTGCAGACACTGTGCGCCGTTTGTAGTCGCCTTTCCGCGATACGGACTTGGGAAAGAAGTCCCGAGATAGTCTCCGCGGGAGTCGCGCAGCAAAGTTCGCACAGCCCTGGTGAAACATGTAGCACGCACGGCGCATAGTGAAAGGATGATCCTCACCTTGCTCACTAAATGATTTACAGAGGATGCACTGACTGTTCCGAAAATGCTCCTCTATTCTAAGACGGCCGGGTGTCATAAGTCCCCTGGGCTTTTCCGGAGATGTCAACGAAGGTTCGACGCCGTCCGCGCGTATCCTTCTCGGCATCTCTTCATACCAACCCCTTACATCAGCACCAACAAGGTTGAATATACGCTCCAGCGGCGGAATTAGGACCCTCGAGATATAGTACGACCCATCAATCTGCTTTTCCCTGTGGAAGATATATCAGTGGTTGCGGGTAACACACCCTGTATACGAACCCATCAAAGAGCTCTTCTGGGGCCACCGCGCGGTCAACCAACCGCTCTCGCGGAGCTCCTCTGGCGATGACGTAGGGTATACGATCGCCATACTGTGCTTCGTTATTCGGATCTTCCAGCTGTCTTCGTGCCGCAACGATCACTCCTGGAGGTGGCGGGACCCTGTCACTAAACCCACACCTTGAGGGAGTGAGCACATATTCACCCGCTGATGCGCGCACCTGTATGTGCCCATTCTAACTTCCCGTGCGAATATGAAATCCTGAATCGATACTTTGTTGTCTAGAATCTTCATCCATGACCTACAACAGTACCGCTTGACGTCGCTCAGATCTTGAGTGCGAAATAGAATCCTGATGGATCATCAGGCGCCCATATAGGAGAGTTTGGTTGGAAGGCTTACTTCAATGCTGTCTCGGTCATCTTCCTTTGTGCAGGAACACCGTCCCTCCGGACTGTTTCAATTCCCTTGGCATCAAATACGGGTTCCGTGTCATCAGGGCTCTCATATTTGAAACCGACATATCGCTTCTTGGCCATCAGGACGCAGGGCAGGTAAACCTAAACGGATAACAGGACTGCTAAGCTGGTGGCGTTCGAGATATGAGTATGCAGCGGACCTTCTCGAACTTTAGCTTGACAGGAACAGGATTCTGTCTTGTGACGGCGTCTGCTATATCATAGCCAATCCGGAACGCTTGCTCCTTTGTCTTCCCGCTCAGGTATATGAACAAGGAATCCGTATCGCCATAAACGACGCGAGCGCCCCATTTCTCATTCGTCTCAATGAGCCTGATCGCCTGAAGGATTCCGTCAGGGTTGTGATTGAGCATCGAGGCTTCGCGAATTCGAACGTACTTTCTCAAGGGTCTCTCTACCGCTTTGAACGATGCTATCTGCGATCTCCACGGCAGGCATTCTACCCGAGAATGTTGCACTCGTGTACCCGTATGTCACATTGGCAATGTACTTCAATCCCAGCTGCCGGGCGTCGAGTATCTTGGTCAGGGTCTGAGGGCAAAAATTCAGGCACTGGAAAAAAGGGTATTCGGCTTTACTTGCCTTGTTACCATGTGCACGCTTCATGGCTTGCTTTACCATGACTCTCGTATCCAGTAGCTCAGTCAACATCCGTCCTATCAGGCCCCTTCGCACGTCGGGCTTGACATACATGATACCATTCGGGGCAACTGAAGACTTAATGTCAGGAATGTATCCCATAACTAACCTGTACACATATTACCTGTGATGTGATCTTCCAGAGTCGCCAATAGGCCAGGAGGAAGATTCGTCTCTGCGACTCCAAACTTGTACTGGCCCTTAAAAGGTGCCACTCGACCGAGGCAGGTCGAATAACAGTAGTTGTACGCGACCATAACGGAGGGATAAAGCGATTGAAAATCCAACACGACGAGAGGGCTGTTATAAAATGCTGATAACGGTTCCATTATCAATGGCATACATTCCGCCGCGTTTTGCGTGCCGACCTGTTAGGATACCACGTTTCAGAGGCCCGTCATTTCAAAGATGGGCCGTGTTACCTCGTGTTTACTTGGAGACCGCAAAACGAAGCTTTCCGGTTTCGCGATGCGGAACATGAATGATTCGACTTTGAACTGAGAGCCACGACTGATGACAGAGAAGAAATCGACTCCAAAGACCCGAGCAAACTCTCTGATTTCGGCGATCAGCTTGTCTGTAGCTGTGAATGGACTATCGCGACGAGGTTGCTTACGCAGTTTTCGCGACGATGTCTGTGGCATCGAGCATTTCCAGGACGAAAACCGTATGTCCCAGCAGATGATGGAGCATACGTGCCCTGTGTGCCGGAATGGGGCCATTAAACCACTCGGTAAGTGTGGAAGGCGCATATTTAGGGACCCTGTTCAAAGTCAGAAGAGGAAGGCTTAACGCAAGATCCACTTACCGCCGACGGAGCAAGTGAAAGACGGTGTTTTCCAGAGTATACATACTTAACTCCAATTCCGCCCGCATGATTCTCCATGTGTTCAAGACATGCCGTCCCGCAACCCGGAATGTCGACGTGTGTCGTATGCTCCATTGATCGCTGTTATTAGAAGACGGTCGCCCAGAGGTACGGGAAATCAATTCCCCAATATCGAGGCCTGCAACCTTTGTTAGCATCGTAGTTATGTTGTCGTCTCAGACACAGACCGTATTTCTGCCCTCGGGCAGTAAGATAACCCCAGGAAGAACTCTGGACATCCCAACCCGAGACAACATCAGGATCAAGGTCAAATACAAGATCCACTATGGTATTCAGCAGGTCTAATTCCGTATCGACCACCTGACTTGGTATGTCGCGCAATACCCGGGAGTCCAGCAACGCATTTCCAACGATAATAACGCCCTTTTGTAAGTCGGATGAGTTGGGTTCCACGTCCGAGTCCTGGAAGGAGTAGAAGACCGCCGCCAAGGGATCGGCATTTGGGTCTGGGACGAACTTCCCACGAGACGGAGCTGTCGCCAGGCGAGTTTAGTTCTGTTTGCCTCTCGGTCATTCTTCCGACCAACCGGTACGCACCAAAAACTTCAAGTGCAAACACGGTCATGGTTTGCCTCCCTCTGACACCGGAAGCTGCGCCTTGCGCTGGCGGTGTATCCTTGAAGCCATAAGGACCCGCTTGGGTCACGCCATCAATCTGAGCATTGAGTAAGCGGAAATGCCTCAGGAGGAATTATATTCTCCGCTTGCCTGTGACCGATATTGTCGTTTCTCACAGGGCTGTGCTCGTGTCGTAGATGTCAACCACCCGCGTACTTCTCTCACGCTTGGTGGCGCACTCGCATATTCCCAGCCACCTACGCCAGTCCTGTCGAATCTGTCCTCGAACACGTTTCTGTCTTCAGACAAAGCGTCCTTCTGCAGCGGCTCTATAGCTGATGATGGCTCCCACTCTTCGAGGACACTGAGGCCATCGCCCTTCTTCAGGCGATAAACCAGGCCTGCAAACTCCCAAGGCCTTTCGGGCACGTCCTCCGCCTTCGAGTAGTGAGGGTCTTGATAAATCTTGCTCGGGAGACCATGAGACTCTAAACTGGACAATAACTCAGATGCTGGGGGAGGTGCGATGGCATAAACAAATGCATTTTTGATCTCCTTCTTGGCTTGCGTGGAAAAAACACGTGGACCTTGGGTACCAAATACGATCTCGTTCTTAGCAGGGGTGCGGGGAAAAATGTCGTGCATTCGCGCCAAGTCCAGGATATTTTGGCCTGTTGCGATTCTGAGTTTCTTCATTGGCCTCTGTTCGCCATTATCAAGCCATGCTTTTGTGACAGCTTCGGTTCTCTCGCCAACTTCGGGTGACAGGTGGCCAGTACTTGGGCCAATATTATCAATGTCATGAGTGCGAGGAAACTTGAGTGGTGAATCAGGAGTATCCATCCCTTCCTCCGACTCCGAGGAGGCCGGCATAAAGAAGTGTTCAGTAGCTTCAGGAGACTGAGATCCGAGCCTACAACAGGGTCGAATATGCGCTTTATACAGAGCTAACAAGAACTTACAAGCGTTTGTTTGCGGCCTCCAGCGAAGTCTGGAAGTTCATATGGTCTTCTTGTGCCTTCCGTTTCTCTGCCTCTGTCAATTGATTTGATGTGCTATGGGGCCTCCTTGGATTCAAGTCTCATTTACTATCAAAGTGTGGCTGTTAAAGAAAAAACGGGCCTACTTATGCACCGTTCGAACCCGTCTGCGAGGAAATACAGGTACTCTGATGATATTAGCAGGGTCAACCCTTTCTGGAAAGGTGACAGTGGGCATGGCGTACTCCGCCTGTCTCGTTCGATCTCCAGGCGTCGTGGCGAGACTCCGGCTGGTGCTGGTAGCCGTCAGTTCAAACTCGGATAACGTAAAGAAGTGCTCACTCAGACGCCTCCCCCAGAACTCTACGTCGCTTGCGAGGAGTCACCGATCCTTCCTCCTTTGACGGCTGTGACAAAGCTAGGTTGATACTTCGTTCATCAGAGGCGGGACATGGTTAAGTGAGAGGCATGTCATACATGTTATGTTCTTGTGGTTGTTGAGGCGTGCCCCTCCGGGAGCTCTCGTCCACCTGAATATCGCTGAGATGGTCAGCATCTTCCACTTGGTCGTTGTCCGACAAATTATCCTTGTCACCAGCCAAGAGATTTGCTTCGGGTGTATCGCCTTGTTCTTCTAGAGCGGTGAGATCTTGACTCGAAAGCAACGACTCGTCAACTTCGACAGAGCTTTGGCTGACTGGTTTAACATCCTGTGGAGAGGATCCATTCGAGTCTGCGTAGGGGTTCTGCTCCTGTGCTCTGCTGTCGGGTTTCCAGACTCGGTATTCGTCTTCCCAGAGGGCTTCAACACTCTCGAAGGTGGTCATGATCCATTTCTCCCAGGTGGGATCCCTAACTTCGACTTTCGTGTCTCGGTCCCTTTCGATTCTTTGCCGGAGTTGGTCCCACCAGCGAGCCTCGGCAACCCAATCACCGCCGTTCCCCCGAGAGTTTGCGCTTGGGTCTTGTGGTAGATCAGGCGATGGTGGAAGACCTGCTGCTATACGACGACAACGTTCATCATCCCAAAGCTCACGTACTCCGAGAACCAAAGGCTCAGGAGGTGGAGGAGGTTGCGGAATGGTAAGCTTGTGATGCAGGTAGCGCGGAGCTACATTGTGGCGATTCATGATGAGGGGGGCTATTGAGTCGAACTCAAGTGCCATCCGAGATTGACGAAAGTAAACAGACGGCTTGAAGGAGGGACCGGGTGGTGAGTACTCCACGTCGTCATCAACCCCGCGTTGCCAAACATCTTCTAACTGGACCCAGCCACAGCCATAAAGACCGAAATCACAGAGAAATTGGAGCACATAACTTAGATGACTTTCAAACGTGTGGAATGTTGTCCCCATGACAGAACCCGACTGCATGATGGTCACCGCCCGACTCACCAGCGCGGGATTCGCGATGTGGATTTTCAGAAAGGGGGAGTAGCAGGAATTGAACCCATAGAAGTGGATGCCTTTGACTAAAACCACGGCACGGACGTAACGCGACCTTGGTGATTGAGGATCACGTTTGAGAGAGGGGGCGATGGCGTAGTTGAGTGAATCGGTCAACCGAGCGATATAGCGTCTCACTATGGAACCCATGAGCTTTGCGAACTCTAGATCATCTAGTGCACTGCTCACCACTGCCCGGGTTCATCTTCCCAATATATTCCACGAAGAAATAAGGGTAAACTTGATGAATGTGAAGGCAGCATTTCTTTCCCGCCGAAGAGGCACCATATATTCGAAGCACAGGTACTCTTGGCAGATTGCTGTTATCAAGGCAGTCTGGAGCATCGAGAGAGTAGTCAATCTGGGTTATCTGAACTTGCAGCGCTGGTGTGCGATGGTTCATTGCAAGGGCAGAGACCGGCTAAACCCGATCAGGCGTCGGTTGCCAGTGCCATGTCAGGTAATTGAGTGATCATATGCAGCAGCGTGTATAGTCTGTTTCGTGTTTCGAGTCGAATAGAAGTACACCGAATATATTCTCTTTTCATTCCATCACACCACCACAAGCACCTGCTGTCCTACCCATGATTCCCCTGGTTCCAGTCGCTTGAACCCCCGTACATATCCAGGCTCAACGCAGACAAACCGCTCCCTACATATAACAAGTTGAGCAAGTCGTCAGAGCAAGAGCGGTAAAACACACCATCCATTCTCTTCCATATCCCCTATCTTGCTGCCAGCTTCAGCTTGAGGATTCCAGACAGTCAATGTCGTGAACCCGTGCAGTTGAAGCACCAGACCGCCACCGGGCCAGGAAATATCGACCCTCGGTGGAGTATCTTCATAGACAGAATCCGTAAACGCGCGCACGTCAACACCGCTACGCTTCTCCTCTTTCAGTGTGTTCCTCCCCTCTACCGATTTCTCCGTCTTGTCGATATAGCGCTTTCCGAGCAAGGGAGAGATAGAAACATCGTTAGCCGGCGCACGAATGTAAGTGTGCAACAGCGCCTGGAAATCTAATCCCTCCGAGGTGGAGGGGTTGGACACATGGATATCCGTACTGAGCTCGTGTTCCGACAGGGTAACAACGTAAGCCAGCTGGAATTCTTTGGCATATAGCTTGGCGATGGTGGCGTTCGGTAGAAGAGCTGCAACCCTTAATTGTTAGCTCGAAATCCAATCGGCGGGCAAGTACTCCGAGCGCACTCAGACGAACCGATACCCCAGCCTCGTTATCCATCACGACGCTGTCAAAGGTCCAAATATCGTTTCGCGCGAAACCATGTTGCGGTAGTCTGGAGTGGTCGGGGTGTTCCGGGGGACCAAAACACGGGAAGACGACAGGGATCCCTCCGCGTACGGCCTTTGAACCGTCAAGGACAGCCTTGGAAGATACGAACAGTCTCTCGATTAGATCACCAGATTCGCTTTTCTCGGTTGCTTTCCACGATATTACTGTGGCTCCAAAAAAAAGGATCTCAGCAGAGGCTCCCTACGGATATTTCGGCCGAATGAGTGTTTGAAATTCGACATGGGCAAGCCTCGAAACCTTTGGGTGTCTCAATACGACTCTATCCTCTGTCTTTTGGTATGGCATAGTGCGAATTGGAAGAGCACGGCACTGTGGGAAGAAGGGCGCCCGACGCGCATCAGACATTCACATCATCAGGGCGGAGGGCGGTTAAATTCGTTCTCGGCCCGATAGACTCGGCATGCGCGCTGGATGACAACGCTCACAACATGCAGTGCAACAGCCCCTGGCTGAGTGCACCGGTCTCTTGTCTTTCTCCTTTACCTTACCTCTTACCATGATGATTCCCTCAATACTTCTGACCGCGCCGGTCGCAATTTCTCTTTTCATTCCCTTTTGTTCTGCTGCCACGCCCGTACCTCGAGCAACGGTTTGCAATGGGTTCTCTGATGTGGGTGCCCATTCTATATGAAATTCAAAATTCACTCCTAGCTCATCTCATATGTCGATTTTATAGTTTTGCTCGAGAAGTTACGGAAATATCACCTTTGTCGGCGCTCATGACTCGTATGCGGTCGGGGTCAACAACTGTAGGTTCTTCATGCCCGTCATAGCACATGCTGCATGCTGACTCCGCACAGTGTTCACCAACCAGGACTACAACGGTAGGCATCAGTCCCGAGATTAAAGACGTAGTATCAACCCTCTCCAGTGACCCAACAGTTGGACGATGGAATCCGAATGCTCCAGTTGCAGGCCCATAATCAGTCAGGCACTATCACATTGTGTCACACGAGCTGCGTGAGTCCCACTCCACTCGACACCACACTTGTAATTCAGGATCTGACTGCGGACGCGTCAGTCCTTCTTCAACGGAGGAACATTACAGAGTTACCTCGAATCAGGTGAGGAGAGTGCACCGCCATCCGCAGCTAGCGCCTAATGCTTGCCCTACTTTGACAGTCAAGTTCTGGATGGATTCAAATACAAATGAAGGTGCGACACAGTATTCATTGCATAGTAGAACATGCTCAAGTTATTGTGACCGTGCAGTTGTAACGCTCTTGATCGTGAACTCGGACGGAGTCAGTCCATCCCTGTATGACACGGTTTATAAGGCGGTGGGGTTAGACGCTCTGTCATATGCGCCTCCGTCGGCGGTCACCGTTGATACTGCTTGGCCTTCCCTTGGCTCCATGATCGATTCGGGC
>Ga0307512_10001992_pt1 | contig 27165 bp, 24 predicted proteins | sample 14_EM_MG_FD_200267 | JGI IMG/M metagenome (GOLD analysis project Ga0307512, IMG submission 200267) | Populus trichocarpa ectomycorrhiza microbial communities from riparian zone in the Pacific Northwest, United States - 14_EM | ecosystem: Host-associated > Plants > Roots > Unclassified | place... | reverse complement strand
TTTTTTGTACTTTTTCATACTTTTTTCAAAAAAAGCAGAAAAAGTACAAAAAAGCCCAGTCCTCTACTTTTTTTGGACTTTTTCAAGGGGGTCAAAAAAGTAGACCACTCTTCAAAAAGTACCTCAAATCAAAAAGTACATGTTATTGAGGAAACATTGACTGATTTGAAGAGTATTCTCCACAGACAGTTCATTTCAGGAATAGTTGATTCAGCTTCACTAATATTGCACATAAAAATAGGGTATGAATTTGTGAAATTTTGAAAAAGTACCCCAAAAGTATGAAAAAGTATACAAAAAGTAGAGGACTGGGCTTTTCCCAAGTAGTCTGTACTTTTTCAAAATTTACATTTTTTACTTGAAAAAAGTGAAAAAAGTACAAAGAAGCACAAAAAGCAAAATATGGGTTTTCCTGATGTTGAGGGGAAGGACGAGATTCTTGTGGATGGTGCCGTCGAGGCAGTGCTGTTGGCGTTCACTGTCCAGATCAAGCCCAAGCATGAAAAACTTAGGTTGGGGAGGACCCACTGTCGTAGAGGGCTGCGACGACTGCATTGGATTATCGCCTGTGTGATTGCCAGGCGAAAACGGTTTGCCGCAGGTAACATACCGTTCTCCAAGCAAGATGACGAAGAGAATTTTGATCTGTCCTTGATCGCGTCTCTTGAGAAGGATGTCACTCCCATCTCAGCGGTGATCGCGTCCCCGACTATCTCATCACCCATTTGGCTAAGATCTTACAGCAGGGCCACGGCTCGAGGATCAACCGTCCGCTCCAAGTAACTCACCATGACCAAACACCAAGTCTGTCGCGTCGAGCGGCAGGGCCGACATAGAAACGATGTGGGGCAGCACGGCGCCGGTTGAAGAGGTCTCGGGGGAATGCCTATTGATGATTTCTTGGTGTCCTCTTCCATATTTGCTCTGACACGTCTATCTGTGAGGTCCGACTCTCCTCGGTGATGCCAGCTAGGCGACTCATACCATACTACGCTCCTTTCTAGGTAGATAGGGAAAATGTATGCGTGTGCAGCATAAATCTCATCCGTGTGGTTTTCTGGAAAGCGCTGGTGACGCCGTGGGTGAAGACAGGGATGACGGATGTAGGAGCCACCGAGTCACCTGGGCGATGATCACGACGAAGATAGAACACTTCATTCCCGAACAGTACTAGTGGGTGTATTCCAGTTGTGACCCTGTGACGCTCCCTAATGATCCTCGCGATCCGCTCATCTTTCAAGGTGCAGACAGTCAGTATGGAAGGTCCATTTATTTCCTCACCCTGTTTTTGTCTGGGACCTCAATTTACCCTAGTTGTACGTGACCGATCCACACTGCCTGTCTTTCGTCCATCGGCCGTTCCTCATGATTGTGCACGCTGCTGCTCGCATTAAACACTTGGTTGGTGGACTCTGGGCTCTCGATATTTGGTAATTTCCAATGAAGTGAACCGGGCTTGGGTCGCCTGAGTAAATTGTGCAGGAGGTCAATTTGGCGAGCCATTTCCGGGAGACCTCGAACAAGCTTGTGGTCAGATCGATCGACCGTTGATAAGCGCCATTCATTATGCCAAGTTCGTACTTGGCTTGTTGGGCAATCTCATATTCTGACATCTAATCGTACTGTGTGAAGACATGTGTCGATAAACGACTGTGTTGTAAGTAATACAACGTGCTTCCTTTGTCACATGCGGAGCAAAGCACCGAATCGGCGAACGGTTGTCTGTCGCCATCCCTTCAACGTGCCTCCTTTTTCCCTTTTGCCTATTCATCACCGCAGTTTTGTCCCCCTCCTACATTCTCTCGTTCCAGAACAACGCTCTCCCTTCTCAAGTCACCAAAAGTCATCCTCCGAACAGTCAGGCAAATTTGGCAGCAACTTCAGACAAAGTCTTGCCCGAGGGGCAGTGATTGCTCCCCATAACCGAAGACGGGAATGTCGAGAAGGCCCGCACCTGAACCGTTCGCGCGAGCCAAGGGAAGGGTACCGGCTCGACCCTCAAGCCCACCGATGGTCTTGTCATCCACATTGGCGACTTTTTCCCTCTCGACGGCCCCTCAAAGGCCTCAACCTCCAACATGTCGGCGACGACTCTGCAAGTCCGTCCATCTAATCCGGAAAGAGATCCGAATCTATCTCTCCCCATCTCCGGGCCCTCACTCTTTCCCAAGGTGCTGTGGCATAGCGACTACATATCGTCGTCCCGTTGTCTTCAGCTTCGACCGGATTGACCACCTAGCCCACATAGTCGCGCTTCGCAAGTGTGGTCTCAACACTCTTCCCCATTTCCATCCTAGCCGCGACGTCAACTGTTCCGCCGTTTTTTCGCATCGTCCAAGCATTCTCCGTCCCCATGTCTCGCTCTCTACACCAGACGCTGGGCACACATGTCTCGAGGACGCCCGCTTTTTCGCCGCCCGCAGGACTTGTCATGTCCCCCCGACGGTCCCTTATCCATGTTTTGCGTGTCTCTGCAGCAATGCTACGCGATGGCTGCTTTTTGGGGTGCGTACGTCGACTGGAGAAAAGCTCCCGTAAGCTATTTTCTCCGCCGCCTCGTTGCTCAAATGTTGATGAGCACATATACTCTCTCCGGGCCCACGCGTCAATCCATCCGTCATCTTCTGTACAAAACAAGCTTCGAGTCATCTGGTTCGTCTGACAGCGAATATGACAGAGCGCTGCGGCTCTTGTCGTACATACGCACTCCAAAAGACTTGATTCGTGCCTAACTGCTCACAGAACGAGCCGCTCTGTCAAGGAACCACGACCTGTCTCAACCGCACCGGACCGAAACACTGTGTGGGTCGTCATTTCAAGGCGGGACGCGTCCGCATGCCAAGACTGCTGTAAGTTGTGATACCCGACCTCCGAGCAGAGCCCTAAATGCGTTCTCCCATTCTCGCGGCTGTTATAGAGCCGCTCCACCAACTTTTCAAGCTCACACCGCGCTATACAGACCGCTATGAGAAGAACCGCGTACCCCCGCCCAACCTTCCATCAACATACTGGAGTCACCTCGCCAAACGCATCCGTGTCATTCTCGATGGCACCCACTGTTGGAGACTGCCGGACCGTCGTCACTGGGGACTGCCATGGTCGATATGGCGTACGACCCATTGACGGCGGGTGCGAACCACTTGATTAACTTGGGATCGCCATTCCTAAATTTGTCAAACGCCCGGGATCACTTCTCTCTTTGTCTACCTTCCCCTTGGGTCGCATCGTACTCACCACAGCCACGTTACCTTCATGGCTCCTTATCCGTCTTAGCGAACCTCAGATTACCCTTTAATGCTCGCTTAAGTACATTAAGATGGCTGAGAGGGACACCCTACACCACGTTGCGACATATACACGTATATCGTACGAATTGGACACGCGATGGGTCCGCAGAATTCGACAGAATAACGAGATTAACTTAGGTGAGCGATAGTACATTCTACGATCTCTCCGAGTCGCCAACGTGCTCTGACAACAATTGCTGCATATCCGTGCGGTTCCACCCAAATGCCAGTAGGAAAGCCGTATTGCCCTTGTCGGTCTGGGCGTGCGGATCTGCCCCATGGTTTAGTAAGATCTTTGCAACCTCGACGTGCCCATAGTCTACGGCCAAGTGCAAGGGAGACCAGCGATCTTTCTTCTGTGCGTTCGCGTCGGCGCCGCGGTCGAGCAAAAGCTGTACGACTTGCAGGTGTCCCTCTCTCGCCGCAAAGTGCAACGGAGCCCATCCCAACTCGTTCCGGGCCTCCACGTTCGCTCCACGCTCTAAAAGTGACATGACGACAGCGGTCCGTCCGTAGAATGATGCTTCGTGCAACGCGGTTTTGTCACAAGTATCCACTGCGTCGTAATTTGCGCCATGGTCGAGCAATAATCGAGCGAGATCGTTCGACGGGTGACGCGACGCAATATGCAGTGGACTTGTGCCGCCATCGTCCTGAACATTTACATCTGCGCCGTGCTCCAACAGCGCCCTTACTATCTCCAGGCTTCCGGCCTTCGATGCCACGAGTAGTGGAGTCCACTTTACGCTGCCGAAGACGTCGTCTTCGTCGCGCTTAACATTCGGATTTGCACCACGGCCAAGAAGCGATCGTACGACGTCGAGATATCCACGAGACGATGCCATGTATAATGCAGTCTGACCCTGGCAGCAACGCGCCCCCGCGTCAGCACCACGCTCCAATAAGAACAGCGCAATATTCGGATGCCCCTTGTGCAAGGCTGCAGTTAACGGAGCCTTGTGATATCCACCGCAAGCATTAATGTCTTGTGGATGTGCATCGAGGAGGCGCTCTGCCGGGTCGAGGAAACCGCACAACACGGCATAGTAGAGTGGGACAGCATCAAGCTGCGTTGGGTGAGGGGGTCGATGGTAATCGCCAGTACGATCATCCATGTTGTACAGCCAGGTCCATACGACGAAGTGCGGTTTGTTCTTGTCAAAGAGGTAATCCACCCCATCGCGGATGTCCAAGTATACGTCCTCAAACTGGGCATGTTTCACCCAGTTCTCCGCCGCGTATTGTGCAAGGGGAAAGTTCTGGATTTTGATTTCGTCAATGGTGTCGTCTAACCGGAGGAGGATGCTAAGACACGCTCTTGCGAGAAGGGCGTGTGCTGGTTTTGGGAGGACGTGGAAGTTGGAAACAGATGCCGAATTTGCGATGCGATAGGAGGTCATGTACTCCTGCGCCGAGAAATGTGGGAATTGTGCTACGTTTTGACCTCGGATGTTGACAATTGAGACCAAAGTGGAACAAGTGGACTTGACTGCCGTTTCGGCATTTCTATCGCGCCAACTCGGCTCAAAGTTGGGAATCCCGAACGTTTCCTCATCAAAATCGATCACAAAGACTTCCGCAAGCTCTTCAACACCCAGTGGCCGAAAAGATACTGCAAGCCACTGAAAGATGCTATGCGCGTCTTTGCGCATCCTCTCTGGGATGCCCAGTAATGTTCGTTCGTACGTCTCGTCGAGAGTGATTGGCAACCCCTTCAAGGTACTTGAAATGTACCGCAAGGGACATCGGCGAAGTGTTTCTAGCTGACAGAAAGCCCACTGAAACCTGGAGACATTGCATGAGAAAGTAATCAGCAGCGGAATTGCCATTATGACATACGTTCCGCCAACATTCTTGGCGATTGTATTAATGACCGATTCCTTCACCCTTTCCGGCCAGTTTCCCATTGTTGCGTCTGAGTGGATAACTGATTTGACATACTCGGCTACGTCCTTAATTTGTCCTTCCTGATCATGAAGTGACACGACATAAGGATTCAAGGGCTCAAAAACCCTTCGGATGTCGATCTCGGGCCGACTGGTGACGCATAAACGTAAATTCGGGAGATTCAAATCGATTAGCTCCTTTACAACCTTGAGGACCTGCTCGCGTTTTGTTGGGAGCCCGAAAGAATTGGGACATTCATCCAAGGCATCCAAAACAATGAAGATTGTGCCTTGCCCTTGAATTGTGAGGATTGTCTTCAAGCAATCCAGGAGCACATCTATGCTGGGTTGTTGGGAGCCATAATTGTGGGCTGAATAGATGGATAACAGAACTTGAGAAAATGCATGTGACTGATGACAGAGCTGGATAAGAAGAGACGAGACTAGATTGCGCGCATTTTGCTTGGTGGTATCTCGGAAATCACAATAAAAAATGGCAAGGGCGGCCAATCCAGTCTGACAAATGTACTGGACGTCTTCGATGATGCTTGAACTGTTGGTGATATGAGTACGAATAATAAAAATTGCTGTAAGTGACATTTACGAAATGATTGTCTTGCCAGAGCCGTCTAAGAGAATGGAGACCTTCAGCAGTTTGAAAGTTGGGAAGAGAGATGCGTACTTAGGCCAGTCACCCACAAAAAGAAGCCAGTCGATTTCCAATTTTTAGTGATGTCTCCGTGTGTGAACCACGCAGACGTTCCAAGGTGATGCACTTCACGAGCAATATTGTGACTTGTCCACTGGTCAGGTGGGGACAACCAACGCCGGAACATCTCCTGAAACTGGTCACCTATTGTAAATTCAGCTTATACATCCCGAACATGGCAATATCGGAAGCCTACGAACGTTCTGCCTTCGTTACATTCACTGCCTGCTCTTGCATGGAGACTAGTATACATAGGTGAGAACGATATTTCTTTCATGCATGTCAGCCGCACGCACCAAGGGTTTGTTGGATACCATCTAGTGATTCCTTTCCATCTACCATATCGGCGTTTGAATTAAGCATATAAATAATATATAATCAAGCCATTCATACCTTCCATTACCACCTCCATATTTTTGGCCAGTCCATAAACAATGTCGAGAGTCTGACTGACAGTTTCCCTAGCCTCCTCGAATGTGAGTCGATCGATTCTCTGGAGGACTGCTTCGATTTCCCTTTCTCCTGCTAATTTCTTTCCGTATTTCTCTATAGCTAGTTAGGCCATTTTAATGGTGATGCTTCTCGAAAACACTCACTGAATCGCCCCTGGTCCATTTGTTTAGTCGCAAGAGCAATAACAGATATTAGTTGGGCCATGATTTTGATTACCACTTCCGTCATCGCAAACGTGGGTTTCTCGACCTTAGTATAAATTATGAGGCGTCGGAGAAGGTTCTCGACATATTCAAGAAAATCTACGAGGGCACCGTAGCTTTCCCTCAGAGACTTAGCTGTCTAGTACTCCAAAACATCAGAAGAACCACAGTGACATCCTTGAACTGGTTACGCACGGAGAGAAGGACACTGATTGCGGCGAAGATTGGTTTTTCAAGGGGGAAAATCTACAAGATAAGGTAATCAGAGAAAGAAAGAGATGAGACAAACTCTTTCGGGCTTACTACAATTCCAGCGTCGGTGCTAAGGCCGCTAAGGTTCAGTTTGGTCGAGAGTATATGCAAGCCGCTGGTGACGGGCTGAAGGAATTCGATTAGTTTGGGATCGTCGTTTCTGAACTCATCAAATGCCATTGCTTGTTCTCGGAATGTAGCAAGGATCTCATCGGGAGAATCGGACTCATAGATCTTGGAGGCAAGTGGATGGCTTCGAAGATCATGACCCGTTTGGTTGGCGTACTTAGCCAAGGCAGCATTTATCATTGGCTCGAAGTCAGAGGAAGCGGAGGTCATGATAGGGGGTGATGACATGATGGTATAAGAGAGATGATAGCGGCTGTGAGCGGAAGATAGAATGTGAGGGGGGATAGTGTAATCAGGTGCGTTGCAGCACTGCTGCAGCGGCATGCTCACCAAGCTCCATTTACGGAACAAGGATTACACCGTGGGAAGATATTTCACATAACGGATCTCCCCACCGTGGTTTCAAGAAAAGGTAGGACATCCTTGAGGACATCAATGCATCAAGTTTCAAGCTTCAAGCCCAGTGAAAACTGGAACTGAGCCGGACCGAGTTTTTCCGAGTTGGACTGAGTTGGACTGAGTATGCTGACGATCTCAGCCTGTGCCAGAAATTTTCCTGTTTTCAGATGAAATCTGAGGTCGTCCGCAACGAATCTGAATGATTATTGCTTATTTTCAGTTGCAATCTGTGTCCCACTGTGTTCTGCTGCACTCAACAGAGATTTTCAGAAGCTTCTCATTCAAGGAAATACACATTATTCTACTCTACTGGTCTTCACCTGTCCGAGTTCATCCGATTGTATCTGCGCACACCAAAACCGTTCCACCTTCTCTGTTACTTGCTGTTTAAGTCTGCGCCGGTGAAGTTGAATGGACAGTCCTGTGCAATGCATGATAACTAGAGCAGGGGGCCAAGATGGAACTTGCACATGAGGGCCTCAAGGATGCATAGTTGTGCTTCATCCGTGTCGAATCGGCCGGGACATAGGTCGAGCAGTCTGGCCTGTTTGTCGCACCAATCATGAAAATGTCGCTGGGACTGCCGTCCCCGGGCCCAGAGATGCCATCGAATTTGGTGAGGAGCTGAGAGACAATCCGGCCCATGAGGCCGCCTGTGTCGCCATGCATGCCACGCTTGGGAGCGACAGAGTCCAACTTGTCAAAGAAGAAAATGCAGGGGTGGGCGTCGCGTGCACACTGGAATACACAACGGATGTTTGCTTCCAATTCTTCGATTTACATGTTCAGCAGCTCGGGGCCTTGGACAGAAAAGAAGTTCAGCAAGAACGAGGTCGCAACCACCTTGGCAAGCAAGGTCTTGCCTGTGCCTGGCAGTCCACAAAGAATGATTCCCATGGGCCGAAGATGTGAGGTGAGCAACTGAAAATACGTGCAGCTGTGAGCGAGCATACCAGAGCGTTTCTTGAGATTGGACCCAAAGGGCTCCGGGTGTTCTAGAGGCAGTTGGACCGTATCTAATATATATCTATATGCGTGTCAAAGTCGAATCAACAAGAAAGGGAAGGACATACGGGAAGTGGATTCCAATTCTCTGCAGCATACATGGGTGGAGATACAATATAGATGCGGTATGGTGTAGCTTCGATTGGCTGCGAAGGTCGGGATTGAGAGTGTGTGTGCGAGCAGGACTGGGCAATAATGAATGTGGGCAGCAACTCTGAGAGACTGAGCAAGAGTGCAAATGCCTACTGGGGTCCGCAGTAAGATGAGAAGTGGCTACGGATGTAAAGTCGAGAAAGTGGTGCAGAAGAAAGGCGAGGGCTGGGCCCTTGGCAGTGCCAGCATCATCAGGAGGTGGGGAGCAGTGACGGCGAATGCTGCAGGTGAGTCAGAGCAGTGTCTGCGGAGTTGAGGTGAGACAGCAAGTATGAACAAGTAAATGGCAAAACGATGTGATCTAAGGAGAGCCAGGCTAGTGAAGAAGCTAAAGAACATACGAGTGCTGGACGATGGCGACTACCTAAGCGACGTTGTGTGAGCGAGTGAAGGTGTGGGTGGAGGAGGGTAAGATGAGTGGAGAGAAGGTGATGAGGCATGAGACTTGGAGGAGAGGAACGGTCGGTTCACGTTGTGGTGAAGGCGACGTTGTTGATGTTGACAAACTTGAAGGAGGTGGTGGCGGTTTTGGGGAAAGGACGAAGAGGCAGGAAAGTGGGAGGACGCGGAGGCATCCCTTTTGTAGAGTACATCGTGCAACAAGAGCACCATTGCACCTTAGACGTTTGGACAGGGACAACACTGGTGTGGGTTGGGTATATTTTAAAGTGGTCGATCAGACAATAAGGACACAACTCAGAATTATCTGAGGTTGTCTGAAGTTGCCTGACTTTCTCAGATTTGCACTGAAAGTCCTCGGACCGGCGCCGCATAATGCCGATGAGCTCATATTCGCTCAGATTTTCTCGGTGCCAGTTTTCACTGGGCTTCAAGTGTTGGTGTCGCGATTTCGTGCGCCAGGGAAACGAATGGGGAGTGACATTAAGTCAAACTCAGGCGTGCGTCAACACGAGTACATGAGTACATGGTAAATACACTATATAAAAAAAGGAAGGGGTGTGTGCGAAGGGTTGAGGCCTTTGAGGTGTCGAGTTGGTGGCGCATGGACAAGCATCACGTGGTTCAGGCAACCATGCAGTAATCAATCGCCTCCGAGACCCCGGCCTGCGGAGTTGATCTCCATAGATTGTGAATCCTCCACGCTCTCGCCAGTGTATTTCGATAACAATCGCACGATGTCCGTGTGCCCGCTCCACTTGCATGCTAGCTGTAAAGGTGTCTCGCCCTCATTTGTCCGGGCATGCGGATCTGCGCCGCTCCTCAGTAAGACTTCCGCAACCTGGAGGTGTCCATAAAATGCTGCAAGTTGCAAGGCAGTCCTTCCAGTCTGTGCGTTCGCGTCGGCACCGCGGTCGAGCAATAGCCGTACAACTTCCTGGTGTCCTTCTTTGGCGGCTTTTTGCAACGAGGTCCATCCCGACTCGTTGGGTGAATCCACGTTCGCGCCATACTCGAGGAGTAGCTGGATAGCCGAGAGGTGTCCGTACGATGACGCATCATGCAATGGTGTATCGCACAATATGTCCTGTGTGTTGGGGTTTGCGCCGTAATTGAGTAATAACAGGATGAGTTCATCGGATGGGTGACGCATTGCAATATGCAGTGGACTCTTCCCGCTAATATCCTGGTAGTTCACGTCCGCACCGTATGCCAGTAGCGTCGTTGCGGTCTCCAATCTTCCATTTTTCGATGCCACGTGTAATGGTGTCCACGTTACGTTCCCCAGATACTCATCCTGGTCATTGCACTCCGCATTTACTAGTAGTTCTGCACCGTAGTTGATTAGCGACTTTACGACCTCGGCATATCCACGAGACGATGCCATGTATATTGCAGTCTGACCATGGCGGCTCCAATACTCCACATCAGCACCATGCTCAAGTAGGAGCAGAGCAAGATTCGGTTGTCCTTCGTACAAGGCCACATGTAGCGGAGTCTCGTTCCATCCACCCCCGGCGTTTACGTCTTGTGGGTGTGCACGGAGAAGGCGCTCTGCAAGATCACTGAAACCGAGTAACACCGCGTAATACAGCGGGACTGCCTCAGGCTGCGTCGGATGGGGGGAGAGATCGTCATGTCCCCGACTATTCTCTACATCGTACAGCCAAATCCGTGCAGCAAAGTGAGGTTTGTTCTTGTCGAAGAGGCAATCCAACGCATCCAGAACATTCGATGATACGCCCTCGAACCTGGCATGATCGTCCCAATGTTCCGCCGCATACTGCGACAAGGGGAAATCCTGAATCTTGGTTTCATCGATGCTGGAGTCTAACTGAAGGAGGACGCCGAGAGACGCTCTGGCGAGAAGAGTATGTGCCGGTTCGAGGAGAACTTGGAAATTGTAGGAAAGTGCTGGAGCTGGGGGAACTCGGGACATATCAGGAAGTGTCGCTTTTGCAATGCGATCAGACATCAAGTATTCCCTCACAGAGGCGTGTGAGAGTTGTACTACTTTTTCGCCTCTGATGTCGATAATATTGACCAAAGTTCGACAAGCTGACCGCACCGCCAGTTCGGCATTTGACTCCCGCCAGCTCCGTTCGAACTTGGGAACCCCAGACGCTTCCGCATCAAAATCAAACAGAATGACTTCGGCAAGCTCCTGGACGGACAGCAGCCGAGAAGAAACTATAAGCCACTGAAACATGCGATGGGCGTATTTCTGCTTCTTCTCGGGGATGCTGTTTAATATGTTTTCGTACGTCCCGTCGAGAGTCTTTGGTAATCCCTTTAAAGTATCCGGGACATCCCGCTCGTAGCAAGTGCGCAGTGTCTTCAACTGATAGTCGGCCCACAGAAACCTGAAAGCCATCGCATGAGAGTTCAGTACGAAGCATCACGACTATTATCACATACATCCCACCACTCTCTTTACCGAGAGTATCGATGACCAAATCTTTCGTCTCGTCTGACCACTTCTGCATCGTTCGGTCTGAATTAACAGATAATTTGACAAATTGGGCTAGGGTTTCGATGTGTCCGGGTTGGGTATCAAGCGATACCTTACGAGGATTAAATGGTTCTAGAACTTCTTCGATATCGGTTTCGAGCCGGCTAGTGACACAGAGGCGTAAATGTGGAAGTTTCAGGTCGAGAAGTTCCTCCAGAATCTTAAAGACGTCCTCTCGTCCCCGTGTCTGTATCCATGACTGATAATCAAGATGCTGCTCGGAAGGACTTGCGCACTCATCAAGAGCGTCGATAACAAAGTAGATCGTGACCTGCTGTTCAAGTGTGAGGATGCGCCTCAGGTAAGTCCGGAGCGTGTCTATGTCGCGCCTTGGGGGTGGACTGGCACTGCCGGCCGACTCGGGAAAGGCAGATGAGAGAACCCGATAGAAATCATCAGATTGATATGAGAGCTGAAGGAGAACAGAAGATAGGAGGTTGAGCGCATCCTTTTTGTTGGCACTCCGGGAGCTAAAATAGAAGAATGCAAGCACAGCTGGTCCTGTCAGACAGAGAGCTTGGACGTCTTCGATGATGTTTGAGCTGATTCGATGACATGAGTATACCTAAAGAAAGTACAGCTTTATTTAATTACACATACGAAATGATAGTCTTCCCTGAGCCGGCTAAGTCAAAGGAAATTATCAGCAGTAGAATATAGCGGGAAGGAGAGACGCTCACGTATGCCGCTTACCCACAGAAAGGTGCCTTCTGATTTCCATTTCTGAAACGCCTCACCTTGAGTAAACCATGTGGCAGTGCCACGGTGAGGCGTATTGCGAACAGTATCGTAATTTTCCCTGGAGGAGACAGCCATTTCCGAATCCTCTCGTCAATCGATGCCTCACGTACTGTCAATATCAGTGTCATACCGCAATCGTAATCATACAAGCAGGTCGTGCTCACCTTCCATCGCACACTTGTAAACATGGGCAAGGACCATACTGGACTCCACCCCCGTTAGTTGATCGAGTGTCTGGAGGGAGGATTTGATTTTGTCATTCCCCCGTGCGTTCTTAAGTGTCTCTGCTACACTTAAGTAATGAGTGTTTATCAGCGAGGAGAGACTCACCCCATATTCCCTGTCTGAGTCGTTTATCGACCAGTGCAAGAACAGATACGACTTGAGCCATAATTTTGACGACCAGTTCTATCATTTCATTGGTGGGTTGTTTAATCTTAGTATAAACCTCAACTCGTTTCACAAAGGTCCCAATGCGCTCAAAGATGTCGACCAAAGCGTCGTAACTTTTTTTGATATTACTAGGTAACTAGTAATCCGAGATGAGAAGGGCTAACAGGTAGAGAGTTGAAAGATGCACACGGATAGAATGAGACCGATAACAGAAAATATCGCTGGTGCAGGAGGGAACGCCTGCATGAAAACGGCGTCAGAAAAAAAATGAAGAACCTGGCTGTGGCTTACAAGTCTAGCAACAGCCTTAAGGACAGGGCTGTTAACGAGGCCATGCAAGCGACGGGTGACAGGCTCGATGTAGTTCATCAGAAGGCTGTTTCTAGAATCGTCAAGTGCATTGGCTTGATCTCGGAATATATTGAGGATTGACTCGGGGGAGTTGCATTCGTCGATCTTCGAGCTCTGTCGGAATACCCGGAGTCTCCCCACAGTTTCATCGGGACACTTGTCCAAGGCAGCCTGGAAGATAGCCTCGAATTCGGAGGGAGTGGAGGTCGTCCTTGAGGTTGATGACATGGTGGTATAAGAGCGTATGTTGGGTGGGCCGTGAAGAAGGCAGGGCAGACAGATATCCGTGAGACAATCTCACGTCAGCTCCATCACAAGGTCATTGACCGGCCGGCATTCTGGCTCCCGACTGAGCCAACTATGTCGGTTGCCCCAATATGGTGTAAGCTCACAGCCCCCACTTTCCCTTGGGTAGGCCCAAGTCTCGGACTCAGCCATGAGAAAGGGACATGCAAGTAATGACGCCCCTGCTGTAACATAGGAGGTTAGTCTACACTTGTGAGTTCCACGTTAGGAAGGATGAGAGAAAAAATAGCGAGGCCACATCCCAGAAACGATGAGAAAACGCCAAGAGAAAACCGTAAAGATCATAAGAAGAGACTTGAGGAAAGAGGGAGCAAGACCAACTAGACAGATGACGGTGGGGTAGCTCGCTTTGCCGCCAGGCAGCCGGGCAAGAGCAAAAGCATACAATACAGAAAAGGGGGAGAGAAACGGGCTATGATTGCCTCCCTTGGCCAGGGCCAGGAAAGGGGGTTATATACAAATGTCGACAGTAAGGACAAGTATTCTGTGAGTCCGATGAGTGAGGGGGAAAGGGAGAGCAAAGGAAAATGCAATGGCATGACGGTGGTGTCAATGGAAATTTTACTGAATGGTTTCTAAGCACGACAGGGCGATGTACGGTTGAAAGAGGCTGATGTAAAGGAGGTAACTGTATAATGGGGGCGGAGGGTCTAATATGAAAAGATAAAGATGGAAGGTACAAACAAGGCCTGATCAGGTCTATACGCAACAATATTCCTTCCCAACATAGATGTGGTCCAGACTCGGAAGGGGCTGTGAGGTGAACAGGATCGATCGTATGGCGATGAGGGTAATGAAAGATAAACCGGGGAGGCGCGCGAGGAACGAGTACATGTGAGGGTGAGAGGCTGTGTCGGGGCTGGGCACGGAGGATGTCAGGTGGTCGAAAGTGCTCCCTTCTCCCTTCCGGGCTGCTTACCTGAGCTGTATTATGTGGCGTAGTTGGCAGTAGTTTAGGGCTGCTTACACCCACGATGCACGTGCATTTCACGTGACTCGCGCGTCACAAATTTTTCGGTGACGGCCTCAACGCGGCCAACGGCGAAACTCCGTGCTGTTCCTCTCTGTTACAGGCTCGCCTCTACTACCGTTGAAAGCGCCGTATTCCTTACCCCAATGGCTTCCTTCCTGCGCCGCTTCACCACCTCTGCTTCGGCAGCAAAAACGCCTCTGTGAGCCAATCCCCTGCTTCCCCACATCTCATCTTCGCCTCAGCTCCCTCGCAAACTTTACAAACCCTCGTGAAACAGGGCGAACGTATTTGTGCGCGCCATACTGTGTGGGTCGTCAATTTGAGGCGGAGCGCATCTGTGTGCGCGTATACGAATGATCTCGTCAAACTCCGACTCGCGATACCAGACGCCAGAACAACGTAGCCCCAAATGCGTTAGCACGATCCCGCGACTGTGAGTAGAGACGCTCCACCAACTTTTGAACTCACACCGCGCTATACAGACCGCTATGAGAACACCATATGCCCAACCTTCCATCCACATGCTGGAATCGCCTCGCCAAACGCATCGGTCGCTTCCCCTTCGCTGGAACCCACTCTTGGAGATTGCCGGACCGACTATTTTGGTTTAGGAAATCCTGGAGTGTTGCGGGGGAAGGGTGATCTATTTCTACTCCAGTGAGTTCACCGGTATAGAGTATAGACGCCCCACTCGGCCAGATACTCAACTTCGATAACTCCCTCGTAGATTCAATCTCATCCTAGAAATAGCAATAGGAAGATGTCCCACGCAAATTAAAATGGAACACCGGGTTTCTCATAGGCACGATATGGTCGTCGAGGGAACGTTTCATGGATCTATCCTGAAACCCCATGTAAGGCGACGGATGGCCTGACATACAATGGGAGGGGGTTGACAGAGAGCACAATTGGACTCTGGCGAGAGCCGTTGTCCAGGGAATTTGCTGTTGCCTAGACATGTTTTGCATTGCGAATACGGTCTAATTTGTGTCTATTGGCTGAGGACATTGTTTCCTGACCTCCGCATTCAGAGTTCCATCGGTCTGCGTTTCCTAGGTGTCCTCGCTGACCGAATGACGCCAAAATATTTTTGCGGAAATTCAAAAAAAGAGAACGCTGGCCTCCTAATCACTTAGCATAAGAAATGATTGGAAGCACGCTGCCAGCGGACGTCCCTACGTTGTCGGACACGCATCGAGCTCGACACTTATGAAGTATGTATATATTCTCACCTCCTCCCTGTAGAGGACAACCAACAATTAGAAGGTCGGAGTCCTTCGTTCAGAGTCATCCGTGTGTGCACCCGTTCCTCCTTGCTCTTCCCTTTCCCCCTTTCCATTTCCGCTGTCTACCGTCTTGGGTGGACATCAAATTCATCTCGCAGCCGCCATACATATGATGCACGTGACGCAACCATCTTACGGACTTTGCCATTCTGAAACATACTAAATGATATACCAATATGGTGAGGAGCCTCGTACACTTCATTGCAATATGCAGGTACTCGTATCATATGAATTGGTCATGCAATGCGTCTGCAGAATTCAAAGTAGAACTACTAGAGGCGCCTCCGAAACCTGCACCCCGATGGGTTAGGGCCATGATCTTGAACCCTACTCACTCTCCCCGGTGCGCTCCGATATCAATTGCATGATCTGCGCGCGGTATTCCGGTTCCAACCAGGAATTTGAAGGTGACTCGGCCAACTGAAAGGGTGTCGTTCCCATTTTGGTCCGGGCATGAGGATCTGCACCACGCTCCAGTAAGACCTTCACGACCTGCGGATGTTCCCAGTATATTGCGAGGTGCAACGCGGTCCAGAGTTCGCGAGGTTCCTCGGAGGCTTGTACTTTCACGTCGGCGCCGTGATCGAGCAACAGCTGCACCATTTCCTGGTGTCCATTTCTCGCCGCAAAAAATAACGGAGTCCATCCTCCCGTGCCCGCGCCGCCCCGGCCCGGGACATCCACGTTCGCGCCACGCTCGAGGAGTAACCTGACGATCTCGAACTGTCCTTGGAATGACGCTTTATGCAATGCAGTTTGGCCCAGTTCATCGGATGCATTGAGATCCACGCCGTGGTCGAGTAATAACCGGACAAGGTCGATGTAACCACAACGCGATGCGATGTTGAGTGGACTTCTGCAACGATCGCCCTGGTAATTCACGTCTACGCCATTCGCCAATAACGTCCTTGCAATCTCCAGTCTTCCGTTTTTCGATGCTATGTGTAGAGGTGTCCATTTCACCTTCTTCTCCCTGTCGCCATCCCAGTCGTCACATTGCACGCTCGGGTCTGCACCACGGTTGATTAGTGTCCCCAAGACCTCATTGTATCCACGAGACGACGCCATGTATAATGCAGTCTGACATGCCTTTCCCCCATTCTCCCCGTCAGCACCATGTTCCAATAGGAGTAAGGCAATGTTTAAATGTCCGTTGTGCAAGGCCGCGTTCAACGGAGCCCCGCGAACGCCACCCTGAGCATTGAGATCTTGTGGATGTGCTGCGAGGAGGCGCTCTGCGAGATCACGGATACCGCATAGCGCCGCGTAATAGAGTGGGACAGCGTGAGGCTGCTTTGGGCCAGTGGGAGTGATGTCGTCGAGACCAAGCTCATCATCTTTGCCATCTTTATCGTCTTTGTTCCAGCTGTCGTATCCGTCCAGGTCATGTACCCGGACCCAGGCCGCGAAGTGTGGCTGATCCCTGTCGAATAGGCGCTCTATCCCATCTCGGATATCCGATGATATGTCCTCAAATCGTGCATGATCGACCCAGTGCTCTGCTGCATACGGAGCCAGGGGAAAGTTCTGAATATTTGTCCGGTCAGTGGTGTGGTCCAACTGGAAGAGGACGCTGAGACACGCTCTGGCGAGAAGAGCATGTGCTGGCCTGGGGAGAATATGGAAGTGGGAAACAAGTGCAGAATTCGCGATACGATCTGAGGTCAAGTATTCTCTCACAGAGAAATGTGAGAATTGAACTACTTTCTCGTCGTCGTGGTAGGCGTCGGCATCGACAACGGTGACCAATGTGGAACAGGCAGAAAGTATGAATTCTTCTGGGTCCTCGGGTCGCCAACCAATATTGAACCCTGGAGTCGATTCTGTGTCGGGAAGAACCGCAAAAAGTTCGGAAAGCTCCTTGACATGAAGCGGGCGGATGGATATGATGAGGCACTGGAATAGCCGATGGGCATAATTTCGTTTCTCCGCGTCAATTTCCAACAAAGTGCGTTCATATGTTTCATCCAACGTCTTAGGCAATTCGCCCAAAATGCGTCGGATACTCGGCGGAAAACACCGACGCAGAGTTTCGATCTGGCAGTGGACCCAGCGAAACCTTCGAAGCGATTTGAGTTGTGGATAAGGAATAGACACGAAAGCTACGACTTACATCCCCCTAGCCTTCTCTGTCAGAGTCTCGATGACGAGCTTTTTGTCTTCTTCTCGCCATCGCTTCGCATTTCGGTCTGAGAGCACAAAATGGTTGATATAGTCGAGAATATCTTGACTTTGTCCAGCTTGTTCATGAAGTGGCACGTTGTGAGTCGCCAGGGGTTCGAGGATATCTCGGATATCGATCTCAGGACGGCTAGCGATACAAAAATGAACATGTACGGGCTGTATGTTGATTAGAGCTTGCATGACATCCAAAACCTGTTCTCGTGGCGTAGGGTACCCGGAAGAATTTGGGCATTCATCAAGGGCATCTATAACGAGATAGATTGCACCTTGACCAGGAAGTTTGAGCATACTCCTCAAGCACTCTTGAAGAGCATCAATGCTGGGCTCTCGGAAGCCTTCATCGTGGGTCGAATAGACGGATGAGAGAACTTGAGAATATGCATCGGATTGATGACAGAGCTGGATGAGAATGGACGAGAGTAGATTGAGCGCATTCTGCTTGTTTTTATCGCGGAAATCACAATAGAATATTGCGAGAGTGGCTAATCCAGTCCTACACATGTCTTGGATGTCCTCGATAATGCTTGAGCTGTCAATGGCATGAGTACTACGAATAAAATATAATAGTCATGACGCATACGAAATGATTGTTTTTCCAGAGCCGGCTGAGACATTTGAAAATGTCAGTAGTTGAAAAAGATGGGAAGGAGAGACGCGCACGTAGCCCGTTCACCCATAAAAGAGAGCCAGTCAATTTCCATTGTTCGAACGTGTCGCCTTGCGTAAACCAAGTGGCAGTACCACGATGATGGGCTACGCGAGCAATATTGTGATTGGTCCATGGATCTGGTGGAGACAACCAACGTCGAAACTTGTCTCGAAGCTGGTCCCCTACAAAGGTAAACTCAGTTTATACATCTTCAAATGGCAAAATTTTCAGGCTACGAACGTTCCATCTTACTGACTTTCATCGCCGTCTCTTGCATCAGCACTAACGGACAATGTTAAATGTTGATATGTGTCCACAGACGGGCTGGACACACCAAGGGTCTGGTGGATATCATCAGTCGATGCCTTACCACCTGTCGGACTACTGTTTTATACCACAAACACAACCATGCGAGTAATCATGCGCACCTTCCATCACGATCTCCACTTTATTAACCAGATTATACACAATGTCAAGAGTCTGAGTGACGGCTGCCTTAGACTCCTTGTCGGTGAGTCGATCAAGTCTTTGGAGGACACCTTCAATTTCTTTTTCTCCTAGAAGTTTCTTTCCATATCTCTCTGCCCAAAGTTAAACCACGGAGTGAAGATTGTAAAGGACAGACCTACTGAACAGCCCCTGGTTCATTTGCTTAGTTGCGAGAGCGAGAACGGATATCAGTTCAGCCATTATTTTAATAAGCACTTCGGTCAGTGCAGGGTCAGGTTTTTCGATTTTGGTATAAATCATAAGCCGTCTAACGAAGCCCTCGACGCATTCAAATATTTCAACAAGGGCGTCGTAACTTGCTTTCACAGAGTCGGGGATCTAGGAATCCCGGAAATTAGAACAGTTAGTGGAGAGAGCGTGGGAAGATACGCACGGAAAGGAGGACACTAATAGCAGAAAAAATCGGTGATGCAGGGGGAAAAACCTACACGGCAATGGGGATTGTAAATGATAATCAGAAAACAAAGTAAGTCTGCGTGACTTACAAGACTAACACCGCTAACAGCGGCGGTGAGGGCAGGACTCCTCGTGATGGCATACAAGTTACTGACGAAGGGTCGAAGGCACTTGATCAGTTTCGGATCGCCGTTTCTGAAATCGTCGAACGTGCTGGCTTGTTTCCGGAATATAGCAAGCATTGATTCTGTGGAATCACATGCCTCGATCTCGGATGCGAGTGGGTGGTTGCGGAGGTCCTTCCCAGTTTTCTTGAAGTACTCGGCCAGGGCGGCTTCCAAGATAGCTTGGAAGTTGGAGGAAGTACTCGGAGTTGACGACATGGTGTTATGGTGAGAGAGACGTGAAATGGTGCGAGAGGGAAAGGGGAGGGGGAAGGGGAAACCGAGGACGGAGATGAGGGGGCGGAAATTTGTGTGTCGACGTCGAAGCCGCGTACCCCTCCGTGGGACAGCTCACTAATAGCTCAGCTCATTCCGTCGCGGCGTTTCCATCCTCCGGTCCAAGAAAGGGAGGTGGCGTTGCGCCTTTCACCAAGCCGTTAACATCCTGCAACCTTGCGCCGGCGCAATGTGTTCCTAGCTCTGAATCAGAGGCCATCATGATGCCATCACGATTAAAACCGACGATATCCAGAACTAGGCGTCACGGTGAGGGAGATACCTCTTCCCCATATCCCAGTTCGTGTGGATCAGGAAACATCTTCACTGGCATGAGAGTTGTATAGCGAGTGACTCTAGTCCCTCTACAACTGAACTACTGCATTAGTCGATCGAAGGGGCCGTAAGAAGGGAATGTTCAAGACAAAGTGATAGATTGTGTTCATCGAAAAAAAATTGTCTGAGTGCGACTCGGACCCACGATACACGTGCATTTCACGTGACTCGCGCGTTGTCAACAAATTTTTCGGTGACGCTCGACGCCGCCAACGGCGATACTCCGTACTGTTCCTCTCTGTTACAGGCTCGCCTCTACCACCGTTGAAAGCGTCGTATTCCTTACCCCAATGGCTTCCTTCCTGCGGCGCTTCACCACCTCTGCTTCGGCAGCAAAAACGCCTCTGTGAGCCAATCCCCTGCTTCCCCACATCTCATCTGCGCGGCAGCTCCCTCGCTAACTATACAAAATCCTCGTGAAACAGGGCGAACGTATTTGTGCGTACCATAACGCTCCTCTCGCATCACATCCGGAAAGTTTGTTGATGTGCCCCCGTGTTTTTTTTTTGATGCAGTTCAACGTGGCGATCAACTCGAAACCGGCTGGCCGGATCGTATTCCGCTTGTTCGATGACGTGGTACCACGCACGGCGCAGAACTTCCGCGAGCTCGCGACGGGACAACACGGATTTGGTTACGCGGAGAGCTCTTTTCATCGCATCATCCCCAACGTACGTTTTAGGCCTTCTCCATCCCCCACCTCTTTTTTTTTTTGCTTTGAAGTTTTTTTTTGATGGGTTGTGATACGACGCCGTAACAGTTCATGCTGCAAGGTGGCGACTTCACGCGACACAACGGAACAGGCGGGCGTTCGATTTATGGTGAACAGTTTAAGGGTGCGTCACACCTGAAGGATTCTAGCTCTATGGGGGCTTCACGCGTTCGTTTCCTAGATGAGAACTTCAAGCTAAAGCACGATAAGGAAGGACTGCTCTCCATGGCCAATGCCGGTCCCAACACGAATGGATCGCAGGTATGGTTTAGGGTTGTCAGTCCGTGGATATGAAACACTGAGCTCGGATCACGCGACCAGTTTTTCATCACGACGAAGGTTACATCGTGGCTAGATGGTCGGCACGTCGTGTTTGGGGAAGTGGTTGAAGGCATAGAAGTCGTAAAAGCCATCGAAGCCGTCGGAACGGAATCTGGCGCGCCTAAGCAAAAGGTGGTGATCACATCTTCGGGCGTAGTATCCTGATTCCCGAAGACCCATACAGTATGTCGATACGTTACTTATACGTGACCATACATCGGTGATACGGTGCATTTACTTCATCGAGATGTCTAAATGCGATAAATTTAGACTGAACCTAATGAGGACGAATATGGTGGGGTGGACGTTCCCCGAAGGAACGGACCTAGAACGTCTGCAAGTGGACAGTAGACTTCTTGATAACCTCATCGTTTAGGCTAAACAGAATAAGCTACTGTACGTGGCTCGTATCTGCGACAATCTGTGACGGTAGGTGCTTAATTTTCAAATTGAGTCTCACGCGCATTCATGCGGGTCATGGCTACAGTAGTCCAACATTGACATGGGTGATGTGTAGAGACACAACGAAAGAAATACAGTGAGGGTTTCATGGTAGTTATAAGTATCGCGTAGATATATCGGTGGTTTGTTGCGTTGCCCACCACGGAACGGTTCATTTTCGTGGATCCGGGTGAATACTACTCCATCGATCACCTCACACGTGAACTTCAGCATACTCAATACGGTCCTGGCCGCCCCCATTATGGACAAACCGGAACACGGATCGACACACCACTCTGGCACTCTCTGGATATACAGACATAAACGTACTGTGGAATAAGGACTGGAATGCTTGTGCCTGTTGGCGCTGTTGCTCGAAGACGAAGACGAGAAAGAAACAGAGGGCGGGGGGATGATCCGCGTTTATGGGTGGCAGTAGACGCTCATGTGGACGGGTCCAGATTAGATCCGAGGGAATGAATATTCGACCCCACCCCTCAAAAAGGCAACGAGGCCAGAACGCATTGCACCCGTCCCCACAACCCTCTTTCTCCTTCCTCCCCCGCTCGCTCCCGCAATGCAGCACCATCCAAGCGCGCCAGCGAAATCAGCCACGGACGTCCCCATCGAGAAGGTCCCGCCCCTTTACGGCGGCCGCCGCGCCGCCCTCAGCCTGAACACCATCGTCGTAGGCGCGGGAATCGGCGGTCTCGCGGCGGTGCACACGCTCGCGCACGCCGGGCACCGCGTCACGCTGCTCGAGTCTGCGCGCGAGCTGGGCGACGTCGGCGCGGGGATCCAAGTCTCGCCCAACGCGACGCGCCTCCTGCTCCGCTGGGGCCTGGGCCCCTCACTGCGCGCGAACGGCGTCGAGCCCGCCGCGATCGTCTTTCGCCGATACGACACGGGCGTGCGCGTGGGGTACACGCGCTGGGGATCCCGCATGGCCCGCGATCACGGCGCGCCCTACTACCACATCCATCGCGCGGACTACCACGCCATGCTCCATCGCCTCGCCCGCTCCGCACCCGGCGTGCGTATCCGCCTCGGCGCTGCCGTTCGTGGCGTTCAGCCCGATCCTTCCGTCGCGGGAGGGCCGAGCGTCACGCTCGCGTGTGGCGAGGTGCTATATGCGGATCTTATCGTCGCTGCGGACGGCGTCAAGAGCACGTTGCAGAAGGCCGTCACGGGTCTCGACGATAGACCCACGCCGACGGGCGACGCTGCCTATCGCGCCGTCGTGTGCACCGATCTCATGCTCGCAGATCGCGAGCTCCGTCCGTTTGTGGAGACTCCCGAGATGACCGCCTGGATGGCGCCGGGCCGTCACCTGATGGCCTATTGCATCGTGAGTTGTGATCTCAGAAGCCCCCCTCCCTTTTTTTTTGGTGACGAACATCTTGTTGGTCAGCGAGCGAAGAAAGAGTACAACCTCGTGTTGCTCCACCCCGACGATGGATCCGTAGAGTCGTGGACAGAAGAGGGCAGCGGAGACAAGATGCGTGCCGATTTTGCGGACTTTGAGCCACGGTACGTAACTCCCTTCGGGCTCGGACGACCGCCAGTTACAGTGGCACATCATGATGGAGAACCGTCTGAATTTTTCGGTCACAGCGTCCAGAAGCTCCTTTCGTTTGTCAAGTCGACGTTAAAGTGGCGTCTAATGGACCGAGACCCCCTGCCGACCTGGGTTCACCCGAAGGGACGCCTGGTGCTCCTGGGAGACGCGTGTCATCCGATGCTGGTACGTGTGTCGTCGACCCCTTAGCATCATTGGCGAACTGCGGCCCGGCGGCATGTCCTGATCCTGACCCCTCCCACCAGCCCTACCGTGCTCAAGGCGCCGCGATCGCAGTCGAAGACGCAGCGGTCCTCGGCGCGATACTCTCGCATGTGTCGTCACTCTCACAAGTTCCCGCCCTTCTCCAAGCCTACCAAGACCTCCGGTGCGTATTCGCTTCCGCTTCCGCTTCTCCCTCACCTCACCTCACCTCACACAAACAAACCCACCCGCCACACTCACCACTCACCACTCACTCTACCGAACCGCGAAAAAAAAAAAAAAAGGCTACCGCGCGCGTCGTCAACGCAAGAGTCCTCGCGGCTGAACCAAAAGATCTTTCACCTCCCCGACGGACCCGCGCAGCGCGCGCGCGACGAGGCGATGCGCGCCGCGATGGCGGCCGAGCTCGAGGGCAAGCCCGTCCCGGACGGGAACCCGAACCAGTGGGCGGACCGCACCAAGAGCCAGGTCCAGTTTGATTATGACGCGTACGCGGAGGTCGAGCGGTGGTGGACGAGCGGCGGACGTCGGCGTATCGAGGCGCTCGCTGGTCATCGTCGCTCCGACGGAGGCCACGCCGAGATGATGGTGAAGGCACGGTTATGAATGATGAAAACGTCGTCGTTACCCAACTCCACCCCTTTATTCGTTCCTCTTCCTCCCGCGGTCATCCTTCAACTCCGCGGCTCAGTTTCTAGCAAGATATTGTCGATACCAAAGCTCGCATGGAGCGTGCCCATTTGTATGAATATGATCTATACGTTTACCCGACGGACAGCAGTCATCGTCACCCAAACCTCTTTTGTAGGAATTTTGTATCATCATCAGATTGTGTGAATATAAGCCAACAGCCACCCATACAATCACACGACGCGCTGCAATCGCTTGCTACGACACCCCCAAATTTCGTGATCATCAATCACTTCACGGGCCGCTGACAAGCGGTCAGTGGACTCAGAACCAAACAGTTTGCTCACACAAGTGTCGGCTCTTCTACAAGCAGACCTTCGGTGTGCGGCATTCAGCCTTCCTTCCTTTGCAAAAAAAACCCACTTCTGGCCACGCCCGGAAAAAGGCTACCGCGCGCAACGACGACGCAAGAATCCGCTCGCCTGGACCAGAAGATCTTCCACTTTCGCGACGGACCCGAGCAGCGCACGCGACGATGGGATGCGCGCTGCAATGGTGGCTGAACTCGGTAGTAAAGCAGACTCCGGATGGGAACCCCGAATCAGCGGGCGGACCGGACGAAGAGCCGGTTCCAGTTTGACGATGACGCGTATGCCGAGGTCGGGCGGTGGTGGAGGGGCGGTGGAAAATAGCGCATCGAGGCGCCAGTGGTGGGAGTGGTTGTAATTGTGGTCGTGATTCTTCTGCAGAGGTGGTGGCAAGGGCCGACTACGCACAAGAGCATCCTCGCTCGCTCCTCCCCTGCGGGCATCCTTCACCCTCGCGAGTCGCAGTTTTGAGTATCATGTCGTCAGCACCAGTGCGTTAAGCGTGCCCATTGCATGGTTATGGACTATACTTTCACCCAGCGGACGGCTAGTTATCGTCATCCAACCTGGTATTTTTTGTAGTAATTTTGTATCATTAGATTGTCTACAAGGTGTGAATTTAAGACAAAGTCGTACATACAATTCTGGCGTAGGTATTGCTTTCGTGGGGACTACAGCTTTGCTCTTGATCGTGTGTCTGCAGAATTTTGAAACGAAGTGTGACATGCTGAAATTACTTAGCGCTTGCAAAAGTAACGATCCGTGCAGCGTGCTCATCACCTCGCGAACCGGGAGTGAACACGGAACACGGAAAATACGATCGGCGTTGAGTATTTTTGGTCTATGTGCCTTAAGCGTAAGGGCCACCAGGACCGTTCGACCTAACAGGTGGAGTTGGTGCTGTACTGTAATTGTCGCCCGAGCCTGAGCCCAAATTGGGTAGCTTTACGGTGAGTTTAAAGAAGGGCCGGCTGGTTCCGAGCCTCTAAACTCTAACTGGATTACTGCGTCACGTCGAAAGTCCCGTCGGTCCACGTCGCACACGTCGTGCACGGCCCCTCGCAGGTCCGGACCAGGTCTCTGTTGAGAAGGACTTTTCACTTTGCATAGGGTCATTCAAGCTCTGTTCGTGCGTTCCTTGGTTTCCTTTTCAGTAAACCCAGTAAATTTTCTTCGCTTTCGCGAACCCCTTCGCCTCCTTTCTCCCTCTCCCCCTCCACTCGACTTGCGTGTAGCATACTTGTATATATTCCTCCCCGCCTGGCCTCATGAAAGGCATGCAAATATAGCCCAAGTTTTCTCTTCTCTTTTCGTTTGCGTACCTTCGCCTCAAGCTTGTTACGCTCGTTACGTTTTCCCTTCGCGCGTTCTTGGGTCTTCGAGATCGCGTCCTCTTTCCCTCCCTTTCGAACTCACTTGCTGGGTCACTCCGACTTAGCTCCTTACACAGGGGTCTGGACAGATTGCGTCTTCCTCTAACTTGGACTTCCCGCTTTCGCTTTCGCTCTCACGCTCCCGCAACACCAAACAAGCCCAAAGAACCTCTCGTGTTGTAGACATTCCCCTCGAGTAGGTGCCGCGCCGCCCTCCGCCTCAACGTCATAGTCGTCAGCGACGACATTGGCGGCCTCGCAGCGACTCACACGCTTGCACGAGCCGAGCATCGTGTCATGATTCCTGATTCAGCGCCCGTGCTGGGAGACTTGGGTGCGTCCATCCAAGTTTCAACGAACGCGACGCGGCTCCTCCGCTGGGGTCTCCGTCCCGCCCTCCGCGGGTACGGAGTCGAGCCCTCCGCGATCGTCTTTAGGTGACACAGGCGTCCGGGTACAAGTGCTCTGTCCCTCACATGGCGCCTGATCACGGCGCACCGTACCACCAAATACACTGCGCGAACTACCACGCGATGCTCCCAAGATGCTCCACCGCCTCGCATCTTTGGCCCCCCGCGTGCTCACCTATCTTGGCGCCACCGTGCGCGACGTGCAGCGGGATCCGGCTGTCGCGGGTGGACTAATTGCCAGGCTCGCGTCTGGCGAGGTGCTCTACTGTACGTACAGTATTCCAGGAGCAGCAGGCGTTCAGAAAGGACCCCGGAAGTACGGGGTTAGGGTTAGGTACTCGGTCTGTCTGGTGAGACGTGCACTTACCCCCAAACTCGTCGCGAATTCCACATTGTAAGGAATGCATCTGCGCTAGGCTCGTAATCGACCTATTTTCCACTTCGTCCGACACACCCGACCATCGCCCGACACGTCCGACGCCACAGGGCAGCAAGCACACGTCCTTGCCACACATGTGCGCTTCCGTCCTTTTCTCGTTGTTAAGGACACATAGCTTAAATTGTAAATAGCTACAAAAACACCTATATAGATCCGCGCGCAGAACGTGAGCACCAGGAAGCCGCCCCCGAGTGTCTCCCGGGCTGGCAACGCGTGCCACCGGTCTGCGCGTTCCCCCCCCCCCCCCTCTCCTCTCTCTCACATCTTGGGACAACATTCGAACTCCCACGTAGACAAGTTCCCATGTTACAACATCATATATCACACATCGCCGCCCATGGCACTCAATTACATCCGATCCTCGAGCTCATCGAGCTCATCACAATACACTACTGTGGCCCTTCTGTATGCCAAACCAGAACTCTGATTGACACTCCGAGTCCCGGTGGGGGGTGTTGCCCGATAGTGATCTCCGAATTGCATGAGATGCCCCTCAGCGCCGCGCTCAATGAGCATCTGTGCCACATCCACATAACGGTTTCTGAATGCCAATTGCAGTGGAGTCCACCCATCATCGGCCTTGGCTGACACGTCGGCGCCACGTTCCACGAGCATCCGAGCCACATCCACATGACGGAAGTACAACGCTTGGTGCAGCGGAGTCCACTTGTGCTTGGCCGGAGCCGATACGTCGGCCCCGCGCCCCACGAGTATCCGCGCCATATCTACATGACCC